>Ga0228711_1005013_pt1 | contig 20215 bp, 7 predicted proteins | sample MedpolnodulmetaG_2_FD_177996 | JGI IMG/M metagenome (GOLD analysis project Ga0228711, IMG submission 177996) | Root nodule microbial communities from Medicago polymorpha collected in Santa Monica, California, United States - brown nodules | ecosystem: Host-associated > Plants > Roots > Nodule... | reverse complement strand
GTCTATAGTTTTAATCAAGGACGTTATCAAATAAACTATTTCACTAAACAGTAAACAAGATAATGAATATTTATTAATTCTAAAATTGGTTACATAATTGATTGGATCTCGGGCATCTCCAACAAAAACATATCCTTGGATAAAAACAATATTAATTTTTTGAACAACATTAATATCACACAAGTCATTGTGATAAGAACTACAACATCAATGACTACGAACAAAGGAAAATTAGCTATAATAATGAGGTCCATTAAGGGTTGAAAATAAATGCAAAACTCGAGTGCTTTTGTATTGAGGATAATCACAAAAATGAAGGTGAAGATATCTCATATAAATGTCATATAAAGGATAACATCTTCCTCTTGGATGGATTGCAAAAGCTAAAATTTATTTTAAGGTAATTCTCTTTGAATTGAACAAAGTGTGATTAATGTTAATGAACGGATTCAGGGAAGAACTTCTTTTTGGTAATCGATAATTTGAGGAGGATAATGGAGAAGCTGATGGGAATATTAATAGAGAAGAAGCTGAGATTGATGATGATGAGGATGAACAATATTGTGTATTTAAGCCAGAGATGAACAATAGTGAATATTTGTTTATCTACATAAGTTGGCTTTATTGAATTGTATTGGCCTCTTTGATGATTTCTTTTTTTAAGTGTTAAACACATCCTAGATAAAATCTGATGTTGCAGATTCTGACACAAAATTTGAATGCAACAGAATACATAACACAAAGATAAAAGATTTTGAGAGAGAGAGAGAAGACAGGCACAAATCAATTTAATTGGTTCCTCTTACAACACAGAAGTAGTCTAGTACCCTTACATTTCCAAGGGATTTCACTATAATCACTCTTGATTACATCTTGCTCAAGGACACGCCAAGAGATTTCTCAATGCTCAAGCACAATTGCAAGAGACTTCTATGCTCTATGACTCTACCTAAAGACTTTTTTGCTCAAACACACCTGCAAGAGACTTCCCTTACTTAAGCCCAACTGATTAAGACTTTACCCTGCTCAATAACAACTGATCGAGACTCCTAAGTGCTCAAGGTTTCACCAAGAAACTTACATGTTGAAGCATGCAGGAGAGAGAGACTTTCTAAAATATTTTCCCCAACTGCAAACAAGTAACTTATTCTTACACTAGTTCTAACAAAGTTAGTGTAAACTGAACAAAATGAATAAACTCACTCTTTAGGATTTCTATGATATAAACATGAAAATAAATTCTTAGTGTTTTGCGTTATTCGATTTGACAAAGTTTTGGCACAAAAAAAAAAATTGTTGAGAAGCTTTGATCAAGAACGTTGGCCCTTTGCCTGATATGGATAGTTCCGTTGAAAAGTCCTTTGAATTTACTTTGCTGAAAGAAGAATTATTAATTGTTATCTTCGTTCCTGATGCCCTTTGTCTGGTTGCACACGTAGATAGAATAAGACAAAAGAACTTCTCGATCAGATACTATGATAAAGACAACTCACAGAATAAGACAAAAGCTTACGTGGATTTTGGGTCCCTCAGATCCAAGTAGCCAGTCTGATTTTGTGTTTAATGTGCTTCATAGAATAGAATCTGTGGAGAACACTCCCTAGTCTTCACCATACTCTTCTAAGGACGTTGACTTAAGGTTGACCTTCTAATAGATCTTCCACCATAGTCTTTTAAGCTTTCCAATCCCTTTTTGATGCCCTTATATGTTCCTTCTTTATGATAAGTAGATCATACACACTTGAAAATATGTTAGTTTTTCAATTGTTCTTCAATACTTTGTTATCGTCAAAACCCAAGAGAACATGTACGAACCATTCCTGTTCTAACATGTTAAAATACAGTTACAGCACTAGAGTCATTTTGCAAGTGTTGAAAGGAAATTTCTAATTCTATTTAAAATAGAGACCTGCCGAATTTCCTTCCAAACTTGGCAATTTGAGAACTTGAGGTTTAAAGATGTCTTAGTTCATATGGCCTTTAGGTAGATGTAGGCCCTCCTCACATAGAAAAAAGGCTGGCTTGAACGAAAGGCCATTCCAACTCATCGCAGACTTTTCCATCTCTAACTTGAAGGTCATCGTACCATTATCTTCATTTTTGGTCTTCCTTAGTCGGTCAAAATATTGTATGAAAAATAAGTCATTATTAGTGATTAACATTACTTTCTCAAAGATATATTGTTCTTCTTCAATTATATCCTAATTGAAACATGTTTAATTACCGGTGAGAAAATCTCATTGTAGTACACTCCTTCCTTTTGTGTAAAACCCTTTGCCATTAAATTATCTTTGAATCTTTGAGGCTTAACTCCTAGAATTTCCTCATTCATTTTGAAAATTCACTTGTTTCCCATCCTTTTAATAAAGTTCACATCTTTATAGTTGATGCATTTCATGCTTTCAGAACACTTAATTGTATAGCCTTTATCGCTACTTCGATTTCCAACAAAATATCTTTTCTTTTAGCTAGAAACGGTTTGTGTCTACATTTCATAGTAATTATAAATACTTTAAGGGAATGTAATGTTTTGAGAAAATTCAAATACTTTGAGGAGAAATTCATTGTTTGGATAATAATTTGAAGAATTTTCAAAATGATGGAAATTTATGAAGTATTTTGTTCAAGTTAAATTTAGAGAATTTCAAATGACATCTAAAAGTTACGAATTTTAAAATTCTTCAAATTTTACATTTTGGTCCTCAAATTTTCCAAAATTTTCAATTTGATCCCAATAAATTTTCAAAAAATTGCAAAGCGACCCCTCAAATTTCTCAAAAATTATAAATTGACCCCCCCAACTTTTCAAAAATTATATTTTGACCCCTCAAAATTTTGAAATTTACAAATTGACCCCTAATTTCAATTTTCACATTTGGCCAAAAAAATAAAATTTATAAAATTTGCCCAAAAATGATGTCTATGAAATTTTTTATTACTCTCCAAACAAAAGTATTGAGAAATGAAAGCATTTTAATTGAATCATTTAAATTGCCTATAATTCTAAATTCTTTAAAATTTCTCAATTACTTCATCCAAACACATTCTAAGGGTATTTAAAATCAATTGCAGTTGTCAGACTCAAATTGATCAAACAACAAGTTGTATGAACAACTTCTTACCAAAATTGTCTAGACATTACACATTACTGATTTTGGAGTATGAACTTCATCAACTCAAGTAAGATTCCATATTCTCTCATCAAATCCAATGTATTGTGTTTTAAACTATGAAGCCCGGATACGTACTACGGATACGGGTACGATACGGGTACGCGGATACATGAAATTTTTAAAATTAGGATATGATACGACTAAGATACGTTAACAAAATATTTATACTAAAATTTATATGCATATAAAATACTTAAAAAAAATATTAATTACTCTTTAATACTATACAATCATAAAAATCACAATTTACAAAAAATAATACATGTGATCCAAATAAAAAATGTATAGTTTTCGTATAAATCATATTCTATTTTCATTCATATGTTAGGTTATTTCCTCTCTCTCGTTACTTTCATCCACCAAAAACATAATTTTTAATTGGTTATCAAAAAACAATTATAGTGATTCATATCTTAAATTGTTGAATCATATACATCTCCATTGAATTTTCACAACACAGTCTCATTTTTTTTACACTTCATTTTTTTTTTAGGATACGTCTCTGTGAAGTATCTTATAAGTATATGTCGAGTATCTTATAAGTATCCGATAAAATATATATTTTAAATTAAAATAATTAATTCGGATACTCCGTGGATACGTATCCGAGAGTATCTGCGAAGTATCGGTATCCGATACGGGTACGTCTCCATTTTGGAGTATCCGGGCTTCATAGGTTTTAAATATGTTTTTGGTCCCTATAATATGTCAACTTTTCGTTTTAGTCCCTCTAAAATTTTCCTTCAACTTTTAATCCTCCAAAAATTTGTCATCTTCACTTTTGGTCCCTCCTATAAAGTAAACTCATATGTAAAATTCATATTTTTGAATAAAATTTTGCAGAAAAATTTATAATATTATAAGGACCTCTCCCAAAAAAAATTAGATTTTTTTACCAAAACATGAATTTAATATGAATTTTTATATGTTTGGTGGTAAAAAATTCATATTTAATTTATGTTTTGTTAAAAAATCTAGTTTTTTTTGGAAGTGATTTTTACAATATTCTATACATTTCTGCACAATTTCATTAAAAAATACAAAAATTTACTTAAAAATAGGGACCAAAAGTGTTGGTTGAAAATTTTATAGGGACTAAAAGTTGAACGAAAATTTTAAAGGGACTAAAACGAATAGTTGATATATTTATAGGGACTAAAAACATATTTAACCCATTTTTTTATCATAGTTTATAGGGATACTCACACCATGAACCTTAGAGTAGTTTTTGATTCCTTAAAAAAAATAATATTCAAGGCCGTTTTAAGTTCTCAATTTTTTGAATTTTTTTATGAATTCTAATTTCAACCATAATTTTCCATTCTTTAATTATTATAAAAGTTGCATACTTACTTTGCAACAAATAAATCCACACTTTTCTTCTGCAATCATCTCTGTGTACAACCGATAAATCATGGAAATTAATCTCTTTATAAAATCAAGGTTCATTTAAGATTTGATCTCTATCAATAGATATTTTTAGAATATAAAATGTGTAATATTGATCAATGAATAACAAATCAATTTATATTATATAATCAATGAATAACAAATCAATTTATATTATATCTACATGTATAACAACCCATTGATGTCAAATCCATTGAAATATTTGTAAAAAATAATAATATTACTATATAGAAAAGTCTTATAAAAATTTAGAGAAACCTAATTTAATATCTACCACCTCCATGAATAAGGGATTCTCATGAGGTTTTTTCTTGTCTCTTTTTATAAGATCTCTTTACATTCCTGTAATTTAATTAAAGAGATCATATATTTAAGGAGAAATGCAGTATTAAAAAGTTAAGAAATAAAAGAAGAATGAATAAAAAGAAAAATAATTTTTAAACATCAAAATTTTAATGTCAACTAAGGTGTCTATCATTTAGTTTTCATACGTATTTTTTTATATATGGATATAAATTACAAAAGATTATTTTGTTTATTTAAAGATTAATAAGTGAGGTGTTCGACGTACGAACTCAATCCCTAATATATATTGAATATTTCTTACCATGTAAGCTAAGCTCAATGGAAAACAAGATTTTTTTAGACAGACATGTAAATACATACGATACCACATATGTGTATGTATATTTTGATGTTCAAATAACACAATCGAGATGAGAAGAGGGGTATTATAGTCCAATGCAACCCATTTATCAAGGCTTCCCTATCCCAAAATCAGGCCAAGGCTCCCCATATAACCACATCAAAGTTCCCCACCACAGAAGAAAGAATCTCTCTCTTTACTTCTCTCTCTTTCACAAAACAAAATACTTCCAACTCTCAACTCTCCCCAACCCCCTCTCTACCCTCTTCTCTCTGACCTTCTGCCCTTCTTTGAAAACTCACAAGTAAACACTCAACCTTCTGTGCCCACCAATTTATTACTTCTGACACCTCCCTTTTAATATTTCTCCCAGTAATGGGTATGATCTCTCCTCACTCCCACAATTCCCACATTATAGTAATCCTCAACACCTGCTTCTTTCGTCATAAATTCTAGATCAAATTCAACCCTTTGAAAATCAACACATTTTTTTTTACTTCTTATGGGGTATGTATGATTGTGACCCTTTAATCTAAAACTCTCTTGTAAGGCTCCACACATACCAACCTACCCAAAAGTTCTTTCCCTATAAGGCTGTTCTTATGGCAGGTGGCAAGCTTTTTGGTGGTTCTAATATGTCACTTTTGCTTCAAAATGAAAGACTCCCTTGTACTTCTGAAGTCCTTGAATCTCTTTGGGTTCATACCCCTGCTTCTTTTCAAGGTGATCTTTACCTCCTCAATTCTTCTCACTTCTTTTTGTACTTAATTGCCATCAGTTTTCGTAGCTGTTTCTTCACCATCATGTGTATATTTGAATTGACGGTGAGTTAGACATAATCACTGATATACAGAAAATCACTGATTTTGTCTAACTGACCGTCAATACAAACTTTCAATTAGTCTTAAAATTTGACAATTTCAAGTTTTATGAATATCATAGAGGATAACTCACACATGTTTCTTAAGATCATGAAAGTGGGTTTCTTTTTTCATTGTGAAGAAACCATATAAAAATAGTCTTTTTATTTTTATTTTTGAAGAAACCATATAAAAATAGTCTTTTTCATTATTTTTTGTGCATATAGTTGAATTATAACATGGTTTGTGTTTGATGACATGGATTCAGGTTCAAATTCAGTGGTTAATTTTGAGAATGGTGGTGGCAGCAACAGAGTGGTAACAGATAGACCCTTCTTTCAACAACTTGAAAAAGAAGAGAATTGTGGTGATGAAGATTATGAAGCATGCTACCATCAACAAGGAAAGAAAAGAAGGCTTTCAAGTGAACAAGTTCAATTTCTTGAAAAGAGTTTTGAGGTAGAAAACAAGCTTGAACCTGATAGGAAAGTTCAACTTGCAAAAGAGCTTGGTTTGCAACCAAGACAAGTTGCTATATGGTTCCAAAACAGAAGGGCAAGGTTCAAGACTAAACAACTTGAAAAAGATTATGGCACATTGAAAGCTAGCTTTGATAGTCTCAAAGATGATTATGATAATCTTCTTCAAGAGAATGACAAGTTAAAAGAAGAGGTAAAAAAAAGTAAAAAGTTGACACACACAAACGGAATTGGACTGTCATCGATTGCACGCATTCACACATTTAGCACATCAATAAATATTGGATCGAGATCAGACAATTCAAATTTTAATATAGATTTTCATTTTAAATCTAAAGTATCAAACTAAAAATTTAAATTGTCTGATTTCAATCCAACGATCATCAATTTACTAACTGCGTGCATTCTGAGAGTCAGCACACCGGTCATCTATCAAAACACACATACACATAAAAACATACTAATTCAGCTTTTCTACTTTATGCTGCTATGACATCTTTACTTTAATAAAGTTTGATATTTCTCCCACTAATGAGTTAATGATTGAATATGGGGTTAATTTTTTGTTTTTTATTTTGTTACAATAGGTGAATTCTCTCAAGAACAAATTGATCCCAAGAGATAAAGAGAAAGAGAATTCAGATGACAAATCATCACCAGAAGCAATCAATTCACCTCACAACAACAAAAATCCAATGGACATAATCTCAATTACAAATTCAGAAAATGGGTCCAAAGTGTCACTCCCTAATATGGTACTAAAATGTAAGCAAGAAGATGCCAACTCAGCTAAAAGTGATGTGCTTGATTCTGATAGCCCACATTGCAATGACGGGAACAATCTTTCTTCTTTCATAGAGCCTACAGATTCTTCACATGCTTTTGAACCTGATCATTCAGATTTCTCACAAGATGAAGAGGATAATGATAACTTGAGTCATAATCTTTTGACTCTTCCTTGCTTACCAAAAGTTGAAGATGTTTGCTATGATGACCAACATGAAAATTCTTGTAATTTTGGGTTCCCTGTTGAAGACCAAACCTTTTGTTTCTGGCCTTATTGAATTTAAAGTTCCATTGCAGTTGTAACTCTGTACTAGAAGAAATAAAAATGGTCATCACTAGTTCTATTGTAAACCTTCTACTAAAGAATAAAATCAAAAGGGTTACATTGTTATTAACAAGGAAAAATATTAATACTTCTCTTTGCCTTAGCCAAAGTTTGAAACTTTAATTTTTTTTTAAAAATGTACCACAATTATTATTATTTATGAACATGTATATGTATTTTTGGTATTATATGAACAAATATTTTAGTGTGGCAAAAATTTACTATAAATGAAATGATTTTGTATAATTAATTTTGATTAAAATGGAATGTGTAAGAATTTGTGTTTGTGTTTGATTAAAAGTTCATTAAGCGTAAACTTGAATAATAAAGTGATTTGAATAAAATAGTTGATGAACTTTAATTAAAGAATAATAGTCTGATAGAAATCAAGTTTAAATCCTGATTGCGACAAAATTTGGTCAAACTTTATATACTCATCTTGAAATTCAAAATTAGGTTAAAATAAAAACATATGTAAATTTGAACAATATTTGACACTACAAATCAGGTATGGAGATAAATCAAGTTTGAAGTGATTAATGATTATTGAATAAGTGTTTAGTATGGTAGAATCACAATGGACCAATGCAATTTAGGCCAACTACACTTCATAATAATTTAAACAAGCTCAGGTGTCAGTGTCCCCAAATTTTTACAAAATCAATTAATGAACTATGTAAAAAGTTTATTCTGACAGTAAAATCAATTGAACACAAGATGTTAAAATTAACTTTTAAAGCTCACAAAATAAAGAGAAATGATATTTGTACAACAACATTTTGACAACTTTCTCTCTCATATTGATATTATACTCTTATTCTTTCTCTTCTTTTTTCTCTCTCCGTTGTTTTTGATCAATGAAAAGAGAGAAAAAAAGAAGTTGTCACATAAGTTGTCTCATTTGATTGTTCAAATAACACTACGCCAAAATAAATATCCAACCGTGCACTTACCGTCAGGGTGTCTGGATGTGGAAACTCTGTTTCAATCTGTGGATTCGTATAAATCACACCATTGTTTTTACTCTTTTATTTGGAAGAAACTTTATTTATCATTATTCATTTGTCCTTCTTCCTCTATAGATAGTAACAGCTCTTTATGCTTCATAGCCAATGACTTTGAATATGTGTGTCCATTGGGTAAACGTTAGTTAGAGAATATAATATTTTGAACACATTTGATTTGGTAAGAACTGAATTTGAAATGAAGTAACTCGTGTAGGTTTAGTGTAAAAAAATAGTGTACATTTTTTAACCTAACTTGAATTACTTTCTATCATAGTCAAATAGAAGTTTAGAAACCAAATTCACTTTTTTTCTTCTTGAAGTAGTATTCGGCTTACACGTTTTAAATGTGGAGGAGAAGTGAGATGTCTGGAGTTCAAATCTGACCCTTACATATACATGTTAAATCAATTAATATACAATTTATGTGAGAACACTAGAAACATTTGGCTACAGTACTCATCCTATACACATTGGTAACATGTTCAAAAGTCTTCCTAACATCAAGGTAAATTTCTTGAGTTTCGAGTGTGCAAGCTATATTTTATTATTAATATTACTATTTTGCTTAGATCTTTAATTAACAAGGGCTATATTAGATAGAAGAAGTTAAGTAACTTTCAAGTCACATCCAATTGGTGCCAATTCACATTTAAAATGTAGCTTTAATGGATAAACAGAAGTGCCATCCATTGAAGGCCGTGATAGTTGCTTTATACTTGTCCCTTAAGAAAATTGAATATAATAAATACCCTTATAAGTAACCCTACAAATTACTAAATTGAACATCTATAAGTAACTGTGCTCTTGTGAACAAACCTAATGTTGAAACCAAAGATGGTGAATATTGAACCCTACTACAGAAGTCAAGGTTTCTTGGTGTGGTTCACTAGAACAAGTTGGTTTTCTGAGGACTTTTTAGCCCTTGTTAGCTCACTAAGGATGTTGACACCTTCGTCTACATTAAACATTAAAATATTTAAAATTTTCACTCGTGCAATTAAACAAATAAATAGTTGTGTAAATGTAGCCTTAAAAAAAACTATGTAATTGTTTGTAGGTCGGTCCAATTTGTAATGATCTTCACTTTTAAATCTCACAAGGATTCAAGATACGTAAAAATCTCATCTTAAATATGCAAATATATTTGTCAATGCTCTCTGTATTTTTAAACTTTCTTAAATCGAGGTGAACTGAATATCCAATTGACTAAACTTTTTTGTAAAAAAAAAAAAGAAACATTAAATCTAATTTAGTTCTCACAATTTGCTCATAACCCAGTTCGATTTTTGAGAAGTAATGTTCAAATTCATCTTTGCATCTTTGCATCAGGTACAAATTAATTCATATGTAAATTTTGACTCATTATAACAGGGAAACTCATTTCTCCCCAAATGAAATGCTAGAGATTGATTTGAGTATTATTTTTTTGTGAGAGGTTAATTTGAGCTGCGAGAAATTAAATTATGAGAGAATAAATTGAGTGTTTAGTAAAAATAATAACCACATGGTTATAAATTGAATATAAAATTAGCCAAAAATGCTCAACAAGTAGAGGAACAACATCTTGGCTTCTTGCTCATATAATTCTATCGGATTTGAAAAATTAGAATTTGCATTTCACCAGAATATCCTATTTATTATTTTTATATAAACACAAAAGCATACCCATGCTTTTGGTTTCTTCATGAAAAATTGTCCGTTGTAGAATATCTATTGCTGTCGAATTCTGATTGGCTAATAGAAAAGTCCATGTAAATTGTAAAGTGTCCCACCCTTTAAAATATTATCTATATTAATATTTTACTCAATGTGTTGCATCACACATTGACAAGTTATAAATGGAGGCACCTTTCAGGGATGGCCCTTTGTCTTTCTTGACGTTATTCACGTGAAAATAAAGTTTAGACCAGAAGGAAGACACACACACACTCAAGTAACTGTAATTAATTAATTAATTAACATTTCTATGGTTGGAACCTTGGCATGAAAAATAAGTATAAAATTGGAATGAAATAAACATTGTTAATATTTCTGTGTTTGGAATCTGATGGTATAAGAGAAAAAAAGTTTAAAATTGGAATAGATCGAATTTTTCTTTTGAGAAAAAAAAAACGATATTCATTCATTCAAATAGATAGAATACATCAGATACAATAACATGATCAACATTATTAAAGACGTAAATGATGAATCAACTAACATACTCACAAGATGCAAGTTAATAGCATACAACAAAATGCATACAAATAATATGATAAAATCTAAATCATCAGAATATTCATGTTTCTAAATCTGCAACGTTGACGTTCAAATCATTGATTGAATTTGTGATTGATTATGCTAATCTTTCAATATGAATCAAGCGAACACCGCAACAAGACACGAAATCAAACAACGCCACACAAAACAACGAACAATACAACACCGCACTCACGTGACGAAATTACGAGGAAAAAACGCAATAAAAATTTGATATACGTGAAAATCACATATTTAAATTGAAAGAATTGAGAAAAAGATGCAGAAAGGTGATTCTAGGTAAAAAAAAAAACCTAAAACCATTCATCATTGATGAGTGAAATAGAATGTAGAGAGAAGTTAGAGTTTCTCTCACTAAAAAATTAGGTTGGCTAACATTAAGATTAGATGAAATGATTTTTAATTTTTTCAATAAAGCCGAAACTACTGTGTTGTCTACCGTAAGAAAATTACTTTCTTTATAAAAAATTATTTATCAAAAACGATCTATAGGAAAAGCTACTAAAACAACTTCTAAGTAGTTTTTAGTAGACTTTGTTTTTTCAAATTCTCGTTTCTATTTAAACCCTAAAAAATAGATGAACATTTTCAAAAGTGGTTATTCTTTAAAAGAAATTGTGTTTTTTTTTCTTTAAATCAGACCCTAAAAAATAATATTTTTAAATCATACCCTAAAAAATAATATTTTTAAATCATACAAACCATATATGACTATTGATATTTTCCTTGAATTATAGAGTATCGTAGAAGTTAACTGAGAAGTCAAAAATGTCATGCTCTTGTGTCTGTTTTTTCAAATGTCATATTTCTTTGTAGGCTAATACAGCTAAGGTCAAAAGTTTTATGTGGTCCTCAAAAGAGGAACACTGCTCTATTTGCCATTTGATTTTTTGTGAAAGTGATGTTAAGTGAATCTCTTTGGGGTCTTTTCCCTTTTTCCTTTCTTGCTTGTAGCTTAGGATCAAAATTGAAGCACAAGGTTCATTAATTATCCTTGTCATGATTATATTGTGTACCATAAACGAGTAAGGGCATTGTCTCATTCCAGGTGTACTAAATAAGAATCATTCTGGGTTGTGGCTTAGAAAGAAAATTGATTGATATCAATTTATTACGAATTTAGAAGCTTGCTAAGGAAATGTAATGATGGGGTAAATGTGCAATGGCAACGTTTGAAAGTTTGTACGTGGACTACTAGAAAGTGATAGTCTTGTCACAAAGCTCACTCTTTTATTTTGGTGAAAATTAAAAGATTGTCGATTGTCATTGATACACAAAAAAAATCTATTATTTTTATCTTAAATATTTAGGTGATAAATGGTTTGGATGACAGATTTAATGGGGTATATCGGTCTAACTAGGGATGTTAATGGATACCTATGGGCACAGATAGTATGATATCAGTGTCCGTTCTATTGGATAAATATGATACTCGTTCTTGTCCCGTATCCTCGTGGGTATCCATTATGCGGGTACCCGCGGGTATTGAGGTATCTATGAGTTTTTGAGTTTATTTAGTTTTTTTTTACAAAGAATAACTTTTTTTTAATTACCAAAAAAGTTTAACTTTTAAACATCCATACATAATTCATTCAAAATTTCATAAATCATACATAATCCATAGAAAATTCATGATTCTTACATAATTCATACAAATTTTTGAAGTAGAATAAAACAATAAAAACATCCAAATAAACATCTAAATTTCGTATGCACTCCAAACATCAATAACTTCATTTGACTTTTCAATTCGTGAAATAAATTTTAGCAGTCAATATCAGCAATTTCTTGACCCATTAAATATAATTTAACAGTCAATTTGCTAGGCTAAATTACTCTTTTGGTCTACTTTCGTTAATTAAATTGGTCTTTTCCGTTCATTTTTGACATCAAATACCTCATTAATTTTTAAATTATATCTATTTGATATTTTCTTTAAAACAAATTATTGTTATTGTTGTTTTTGTTCATGACATTTGATTAATATGTTGAAAATGATACCTTTTTTTTTTGTTTATAAGTTGAAAAAGATGAATATGAAGTTTTTTTTTTTAACAAGAAGATGAATATGATGTTGAAGAGCTGAATATGGTGTTTAATCACAAATGTATTTTCTACATTTAATGATTATTTATGTTTTTTCGTCCATATGATTTAAGCAAATTTTACATGCCAAGTCAAAGCCCCATGAAAGCCCAATCAACAAAATCTGGCCACAAAAACGAAGGACTAAAAGGAATGAAATATGATATTTCAGGGGCCAATTGAAATATTATTTAGGAACCAAAACTCAAATTCATCCATATTACAGGACCTAAAGCACAAATAACCCTAAAAGATTTTTTATGGCATCATATATGATTCAAATAATATTTTTATATTTATAAAAAGTTTACAAGTTTATAACATTTAAGGAGAGAGTCCCATATTGCACCAAAAACTCAAGAAACAAAACTACAAAAATCTCGACCTATAAATCTAATTTTAATTTTTTTTCTTTCAAATTCCTCTAAATAAATACATATGGAGGATCTAAAAAGTCTCGTAGTATGGAGACCTTGCCACACTATTTTTTCTACTTTTCAAAGCAAAACATGCAAATTTACAATTTTGTTCCAAGTAAGCATATACTCATAAGTTAAATTTTGTTCCCTAATTTTGTAGGCATGTTTATAACAACATAAGAAACCTTCATCACAAAACTTTGGAGCTTTTAAACGAATGACGAATTAATTATGAATTGTTTAAGAATTTCATAATTACGAGGAATGAAAATTCATATCTAATATGTCTTTCGTTTAAAAACATCAATAATACGTTGTTTGCTTTTGTTTTCTGTGGCAGCAGTGACCTGACTTGTACAAACTTTGAGTAGTTCTCTTTTGCACGCCATGTGCGAGATGAACCACTCCTTTTGTTCTAATTAATTCCATTTTGGCTTGTTAAAAAAAAACATCAATAATACGAGGAATGAAAGTTCGTAACTAATATTATTTTTTTGAATTTATGTCTACAGAGAAATATAAGAGGTCCAGAAAATGAAGATTCTCAAATTACAAGTGTAGAATTTCATTTTTCAGAATTCGAATATATCAGAGGGTTAATTTGAACAATTAACACTAATTAAAATAATAAATTATTACATCGACTATTAAATTTTAATTATAGTATTGCACTATATGTTAAATAAAATGAAATTTATTAATGGGTTGTAATTGAAAACAGACTGTGGTGGGTTCAATCGTTTATCACAGTAAGTTAGTTGAGACTTTAGCTACCAATGTTTATATATACAGATTATCCATCAAATCCAACAATCAACACATAATATACAAAAACATCGAGAAGAACTCTCAACCCTAACCTCTCTACTTTCTAACCATCTACTTTCTAACCATATAGCTCAATTTACATCAATGTATCATTAAATTCATTAACGTGCATACTCTACTGTTTTCACATTATATGTGAATATATCATAATTTTGTATCAATGATTTTGGTCCTCTTTGTTAAATTTCCAACAAATATTTGACAGGTAAAACATGACTAACAAAAACTAATCCAATATTAACGACTAATGACGTTTGCTTCCTCAAAATCATGCAAAATGATTATGTTATGTTTTTTATGATGACAGTCGGTATTTAAATCAAGGGTTAAATATGTTTCTAGTCCTTTTAAAATTGAGACCTTTTAAGTTTTGTTCTTACTTAATTTTAATAGTTCTTTTAGTCTCTATTTTTTTTTCTGCACTGAGTATTAGTCCCTACTCAATTAAAATTTGTTTAATTTATGCTTAAACTCTTTAGCTTTTGGAAAAAGAAATTGCAGAGATGATTAGAACATTACTAAAAGTTACTCCGCAAAAAATTATCGCAAAATTTGATTTCTACGTTCAGATTTTGTTAGTTTTTATCTTTAACTTTTGTCGTTTTAAAAAATTCATATTTAATTTGTTTCATTAGAAAATTCTAAATTTTAGTAAATGATCCTTTCATAGTGTTTTAAACTTGTTTAAAAAAACGTTAAAAAATTTAAAAGTTTAAGGATAATTAAACAAACTTTGTTTTAGCAAGGGACTAAAACTATAAGTAATTTTTTTTGTAGGGACTAAAAAAGGTATTAAAATTAAATAAGGATTAAACTTAGAAGTTCCTAATTTTATATGGACCAAAAACATATTTAACCCTTAAATCAATGTCACAACTTTTAATAAGTCACTGTTATTTCAAACAAAAAAACTTTTAACAAGTCACTGTGAAAATAACCTAAGAGCAAATTGAACTGTTAAAAAAAAAACTGCATGCAGAGAAGGAATGATAGAACATATAGACAGCGACTACAAGCTACATGGATTCGACGTTGAAGTTCAATATTGTTGGTTAAGAGCTGAAAACATTAACATTTGATTCCTCTAAGGAACGTTTGATTCCTCTCTTGTGCTTTTCAATCTTCTTCTTCTCATCTTCCTCTAAGGAACAACTCATAAACCTAGCTAAAAGAAGGACCCTTTGATTCAAACTTGTAGAGAAGAGAAAATGTTTTGGAACCATTCAAAGATATTTCTTTACCGACAACTATACCCATATGCCACGTGTTTACCCTCCAACTTTCGTGGCGTCCCACGTGCGATATTGAATCTCAACAAAGCAATAAGAAAAAGAAAAGATGGGGTCACTAATATTTGAACACTACACATAAATAAATATCATGAATTTGGACTTAAATGTAGTTTTGGTCTCTCATTTCATAAATTTCATTGAATCATTGATTTTGACTATTCAATTGGATGATATGGTAATAAATTGTTTATTCTTCACATTTTTATTAAGTTTCTTTAACCGTATATGTTTAGTCATGACTATGTTAACTCTCTATTTTAGAAGATTTTTAAAAACATTTTAGACTCTTTATTTACATGTTAGATTACCTAATTTATTGTCACGTCATCAAATTAGGTGGTCAAAATTATGAGTATGATTACTTAGTTTATCTAATTTAATTATAAAGTGTTAGACTCATTACATTCACCCAATAAAAGAGTGAAGGTAAGAACTCATTTGGTGTTGGTCTAGTGGTTGGCTTGAGATTTTGGAGTGTGCTCTTTTCAAGGTCTCAGGTTCGATTCCTCTAGTGCCAATTTCGGTGGGCAAGTCCATACAGAGCTTTTCACTGACTTAGAACGAGGCCCCCGCAAATGGGCGGTGGGATTGGTCCTCTCTGATTAGTCAGTCCTTCAGATACCGAGTTTAAAAAAAAAAAAGAGTAAAGGTAAGAGAAAATGTTCAGACAATGTTCATAACATTGTCATATGCTTAAATAAAATAATGTGTTTGTTTCCAAGTGGTTTGATCGTCTTGCATTTGAATCATTTGAAAAGAGAGAAACTCTCGTATTTTCAACAACAAAAACTTTGTTTCTTGATCAACAATTTACTAAGATCAAACTTCATTTATGGTGGTAGTTGAAAACTTTTAAACCTAATACGTTTTACAACTTTCATATGCATGTATGTGTTATCATTATGGTGTCTCCATTTTAAACATGCCTTGTGAAGAGCCAAGATTTGATAAACAACAAGCAAAACAACGGGTATTGCGGGACCCACAATGTTAGAGATTTAAGTTGTTACGTGGCGGAATCATATAGTGGAAGGTTAAAGTTAGAAGCAAAAGGTGGGGGGCCCTAAGAGACAAGAGTAGCTTTCAACCAGATAAGGAATGGGCCATGGAAAGGGATGGGCTTTTTGGAAATCAGCAAAGTGTTATGTCTTTTTCGTGGGCCATAAGCCCACGTGCTAGCCCATGTCTTGGTACTCTCAGACGCGGTGGTAGGTTGTGAGCGCACTCATCGGATGTTATTTCTGATGGATAGTGCTGACAACAACAACAACTACTGATGCTTCTCCTCAATTCTGATTGACATTGTATTTGTCTCTTTTCTTCACTTCTCTAATTGTTCTTTGTCTTTTTATAAAACAGGTGGAGGGTTGGTTGTTCACCAGTTTTTGGTTTTATTTAAGATTTTGAGCTAGAAAAAATAAACTACTAAATTTATTTTCTATGATAAACCAGCGTTAAGACGACCATTAACATGTTTGTATTTCTTTTTTTCTTTTATAATTAATTATATGTTTATTTTATCTTATTTGATTATAATTTTTTTTTGAGTATACCATAGTAAAATAAAGAGTTAATTTATATTATCTATTGTAGTGAAGTCGTTTCTATTAACATGTGATTTAATTAATTTTTAATTATAAGTTTAACTACAAAATTACTTTTTTTAATTATTTTGAGAAAATTAAATGACACTAACTATTTTTCTTATGGGATGTGAAATTATTGTTTTTGCTTATATGTGAAACTAGATGAAGTAAGAGAAATAGGTAGATCGTCGACTAACAATGTTGAGGACAAACAAGGTAGCAACTCATGGCCAAAAATCAAAGATTCTAAGCAATTAGTTCCCAACTTCGCAAAGATATTCACACAAGCATTTTATTTTCTAAGAGTATGGTGAAAAGAAAAATTCATTCATTTTTTATATAATCTCTAATAAACTCCAACATGTTAGTATAACGGTGAAATTTCTCTTAGAGTGTTTTTGGATGAAGTAATTGAATTTTTTTTAAAGAATTTAGAATTCTAAGTAATTCAAATGATTCAATTATATTACTTTTATTTCTTAATATTTTTGTTTGTATGAAGTTTACAAAATTTCATTTTCATCATTTTTGGGGAACTTTTATAAATTTTAATTTTTTTGGCTAAACTTGAAAATTGAAATTAGAGGTCAATTTACAAATTTCAAAAATTTCGAGGGATCAAATTATAATTTTTGAAAAAATAATTAAGGGTTCAATTTGCAATTTTTGAAAATTTATTGGGGTCAATTTAAAAATTATGGGAAATTTTAGGACCAAAACGCAAAATTTGAAAAATTATAACAATGAAGAAATTTGAAATTCTTAGGCTTTTAGGTGTCATTTGAAATTCTCTAAATTTAACTAGAACAAAATACTTCATAAATTTTCATCATTTTAAAAAAAATTCAAATTATCATCCAAACAATGCAATTCACCTCAAAATATTGAATTCCCTCAAAACATTACATTCTCTAAAAACATTCTCCCATCCAAACACACTCTTTGTGTTTAGAGAAAACAATCCTTCAAAGTCTGGCTTGCGAGTGACAACTCTCATTCTTCGAAGATATTTCGTGTTTTTATAGAGTTTTTTCATTGGATTTTTAGTTTATCCAGAGTGTTTTGCTAAGTTTTGCATAGAGTTGTGAATTTCACCAATGTTTTGAAAATTTAATGTTTATGCTTAAATTTTTCCAACCATACAACTTTGTAGTTCGTTCTGTCTTTTAGTATTATTCAAATAGGTTGATCGATCGAGATTAGTGCTATTGTAAAAGTTAGGAAGATGTAAAATTAAATCACAGTTAAATAAAAAGATGAGAAATGAAAATATCATTTTCTATGTCGGACACCTTGCACGACACTTGAAGTCTCTTTCTCAAACACCTTACAGTCACATCTTTTCTATTTTCTAACATGATGAAAATGTAAGCCTTCTATTTTTCCAATGTTAGCTGAGCTCTATTGTGCTGGACTCAAGTCATGGCTGACTCGCAACCATAGACGAAGAACATGTCATAACTTGGGTGAATCCTTTTATGGATGTTGCTCCTATCAGTTTGCCACTTATTGATGTTTATCATTCTTTTAAGAATTATTACGAATTGGTTTGGATTATATAATCTGAACATATCCCAGAAATGCTTGGATTATATAATCCGAAGTGGTTCAAGACCGTGTTAAAATTTGTATTTTTTAGGGTAAGGGAGAGTTCAGATTCTATAATTTGAACCAATTCATTACATGATTTTTTTCTCCGGTCCACATTGTACCGAAGGTTTATGTGGTCCATGAGACATAGAAAATTTTATAAATTAGTATGTTTGTTTTTATATGTTGTAAACCAAATCAAATAATCATGGACACTTTAGTCATTGATCTGATACTAAACTAGTTGTAGTTTACTACAATGGGGGAAAACCCCATTTGTTCAGGTTTTAGAATAATGTCACACTCTCCTCGTTGAAGGATCAGCTGGATCAAATCAATGGTCAACTCAACCACATATACTTAAGAAGGGTGGACATTGTTGAGTATCAACGTCCATCAACTGACTTAGGCGGAAGAGTGTAGTCCTGCCAGATGAAGCTCATGAACGACGATGACGTGAAAACCATGTTCTCGATACTCAATCAATACAGTAATAAATGGTCAATTGAGTTGGATGCTTCTTTGGTCAGATCTTTCCAAGATATTAAGAAAAGTTTGATTCAACCCATAACATGCGAAGATATCAGGGTTCTGATAGAGGAACCAAATAAAGAAGTTAATTTGGTTGATCCGTGATATGTCATGTTTTGTTTTATTACATTTTTTTATGTTGTTGAATTATGTTGTTTGATATATTTGAGATTGTTATATTTAATGTATGTCGATGAAATAAAATTTTATGTGTTAAAACTTGTACTTTGTAGGATGAATGACAATTCATCTTATATAATCCGAATCTGTCAAGTACAAGTTTTTTCTGTGGTCAACATTGTACCGACAGTTTTTGTGGTCCACATCGCACATAAACTTGTATAAATAGACGTGTTTAGTTCATTTGTTGTAAATCACAACAAAGAATTATGAAAAAATATCCAGCAAGTACGAACATCAAGAAGTTGTTATGAGTTAGATCTTGTTGTCTTGACGATAAAAATATGTCAGTCGGCAAGGTAGTAAGATCTAACTATAAAAAAAACTTCTTGAAACACTTTCCCTTTCATCAGTATTCCGTGGTTCTAAATACAAAGAGGTTTTTATGAACTTGATCTAGTTGTCGTACCGATAGAAATATGTCGGTTGGCAGGTCATCTTGATTAAGTTAAAAAACTCCTCTTGAAACACCTTCTCTTTCTTCATCAATTATTTTTCTATGTAGTTTTTACGCTGTTGAATTATGTTGTTTACTTTTTTTTATGTCTTATTCACCAAAGATTAAGCTTAAACACAGTTTGGGACAATTCATATTATATAAACAAAAAGGTTTCTAAAATATTCGACATATATAATCCGAACCTGTTGGAACAAAATGCGTTTAACATACATTACCCTTAGAGTTTTGATGATAACAAGGTATTAAAAATTGTCAATTGGATATGCTAATATTTGTTCAAGTGTACAGGACCATAGACA
>Ga0228711_1005012_pt1 | contig 20215 bp, 7 predicted proteins | sample MedpolnodulmetaG_2_FD_177996 | JGI IMG/M metagenome (GOLD analysis project Ga0228711, IMG submission 177996) | Root nodule microbial communities from Medicago polymorpha collected in Santa Monica, California, United States - brown nodules | ecosystem: Host-associated > Plants > Roots > Nodule... | reverse complement strand
GATTTTAAAATTATTTTACTGTTTTACCCTTAAACTTAATTAAATAAAAGAAACTACTTGATTTTACAATTTCAGAGACCAACCAATGACAAACACACATCTAAGCTGCTTATTTTATCTCAAACTGACTCATATATTTTCCACAACAAGACATAAACTGGTGAATTAACATTCAAAAAAAAAGGATCAACAAACAATAATAAATTGAATTAAAATAAGATAATAATAATAATAATAAGGCCGTTGACATCAACAAAGTAGCAGTAGAAGTGGTTTTAGATGAAACAAATAAGAGTTATAGATAATATAATAATAAAAGTTGTTACAAAAAAAAATAACAAAATAATAATAATAATTGTTATAAGAATAAGATAACCTAATAATAATAAATAATAATAAAAGTTGTTACAAGGTTAATATTGAGATTTGAAATTAATTTAGGGATAATTATGGCAATGCAATCAACTTTTAAAAAGATTTGCTCCTCTCCCCTTCTAAAAATTGAACCAAACACTTTAAATTAAAAATCTCCCCCCGCTTCAAAACTCTCGAACTAAACAGACCCTTAGTGTTCCAGAAAAGTGAAAATCATAAAATTAGCATTTTATAAATAAATAAATAAACTTGTTGATTTCTGGAAAGTGAAAATTTGTATGACTATTATTGAATAATAAATAAATTGTTTGGCAATTGCAATTGACATATACTCATATCTTATGAAGTTATGATCAATGGTATACCGACACTTGTGCTTTTGACAATTGTTTGTTGTTGTAATGTTGTGTTAACAGTTGCAGAATTGAGATAGAGTGATGTTTTTTGTTTGCAAATTGAGATGGAGATTAAACATGGAGAATGAGAATTAGAAAGAAAAGAGATTCATAAATTAGGTAAAATATTGTGACTTTTGAGTGTTAATATGGAAAAGCAAAAAATCTATCTCTTTATTATTCATAACACTTCATATCATTATTTCAATTTTATTGCCCCAATTAAACTATTGACTATTTAATTGCTTTTCAGAGATTACTCATCGGTTCACTTGCTAACTGATTTTTTGGTACATGTACGTAGTCAATATTATTTTAACTTTAATATGGATGTAATCACTATTTTTTGGTTTTGGTACATGTAAGTTAACTGATTTCATTTAATCACACGTTTATTAGTTTTGACTTTCTAGTGCCTGTAATTTTTGGCAAATAGCATCTTTTTTATAGTAGTATATATGCTTACATATATTTTTTTTGAGGGAATATATACTTACATAGGTAGTAAAAAAAATTGGTGCCCCTAAAATTGTGGTGTCTGGGCTGTCGCCCGCGGCCCGTGCTCAGGGCCGCACGTGGTCTCTCCAATACGTAGATTACCAAGCTGGCAACACCCAGATAGTAGACTGGCGATAGTAATGGCAACTGGTCGGTACCCACATATGTTCGTTTCGGAGAGCAACTCCATGGCATCACTTGATTTTCCAGCCTGCACAAGCCAGATATCATAGAATTCCATGTATCAGTGGTTTTTCTCTCATACTATAAAACAAACATTAAGCGGCTTCTATCTCATCAAATCTAGATTACAAACTTATTAGCCCATTTGCAACTAAGCGATCATTAGGCAGCTCACTCTTCATCCCATAACTGTGCAACTCAATAGGTTCCATGAAATAACATCTTTATAAGACATATGATCAAACATGTGGCGTGCATGAGAATTAAAACCAAGTTTCATGTACAAATCTATAAGAGAAAGAAAAAGCATTACTGGGTCACCGAATTGTTGTGAAGTGAAGGCAAACTTCGTTTCATAATTACTTAATAATCTGTGCTCAAGGGTGATATCTTTTCAAAAGTTGATTTCAAATATCTAAATATCAATTTAAGAATTTCGTGTACAATACATTGATATTTTTGGATATACCATAGAATTTGCCATTATACTACATACACTAAAAAGTTATACTTACATAGATTTCTTTAATTGAGATCGAACCATGGAATTGAATAAAATAACATTATTATTTCATGTTTTCCACGAAAGGACCCCAAGGAAAAGAAGTCTTCAATAGAAATAGAAATATTCAATCATTTTGATAGCATATGTTATCTATCAACCAATATAGTCCTTTCCTTTTATAAGGTTTACAAGCTTACTTTAACAGCAACACCAACCGATGTGGGACTCAGACAAATAAAAGGCACAGTCATGGCCTCTCTTTCTGCTAAAGCAATAGCTTCAGTGTCACGTGTAATGGAAAATATCAAGCAAATGAATGGTAACAAATTTGAAGTGGCTTACTAGGTTGAGAGGATTATCTTCAATATATTAGCAAATTTTCAATGATCTTGATGATGAATTTAAAAACCACATTGCAGTCTTTTTATCTTGATGATGCTAACTTGTAGTCTTAAGACATAAATTAAGAAATCTAAAAAATATAATGTTGGTAGTTTTGTACTCATATCTTGAAAATTTGAACATTTATCTTTTATATAAAAAAAAAATACTTCTCTTTTAAATATAATGACCATTTTATATATTAGGAGGATCAGACAATGCAGTTGATTAGCGTAAGGTTTTCTCCTTTACTCCTTTGTTAAGTGCAACAAACGCCATGGCCAGCACATCGCATTTGGTCGAAGGCTTTGTATATTTCTTTGGCGAAACTCCATGTTGAGGATGGTGTTCAATTGGTGGAGTAATTTTGTCCCTCGTTATTGTTGTTACTAGTTCTTTGACACCCTCACTCAATTATTGTCAATTTTTCAACGCCCTCAATTATTCCATGGTAAGGATATTTTTAGTGAAGACATTTGTTATGTATTGGTACATCATTATTCTATCAGTTTGCCAAGTCTAGCGAACTTCTCTTCTTTTCAATCACACTGTTTACAAATTACAATCATCCTTTCAAGGCTTACTACCTCAAAATAGATTTTGTCTAATATATATGTATAAATGAAATGGTTTTATACCATACACAAATGTCTTTTACATTGTTAGATCAATAAATCATATCAAATCTCATTTAGTTTAATAGTGAAATTTATTGATTTAATGGTAAAAAGTAGTTTATGAATGATGTAACAATGACACGAAGAAATTTTATGGGGACCGATTTATTCTGCATTTGGTGATTAATGTTTTTGTTTCTTGGATTAGGATTATGTGACTTTGTGGGTGGGGTGGTGGTGGTGAAAGTTATAGTAACTTAGAGCACCATTATCGGTTGCTTTATTGAGTTCATACACAGTTACTGAAACACATATGTCAGCGTCACATGAATGTTTGGCTTTGTAATGGGTTCTCTAACTAAAGAGCATGTCTGTAGAGGAAAAACTTTATTTTCTCTCTGCCATGTAATTTCCATTATTTTGCGATAATTATACTAATGTAAAATATAGATGTGAGGTATAATGTGGGGTCTAGTAAGACACATTTTAGAGTTTTGATAGGTTGCGTGATTTAGAAAATGTAGTTGAGTTATTTAAATAATTAAAAAGTGTGAAATAATATATAAAAACAAGTGCGACTCATTTAAAGAACGTCATGTGTGTATGATGGATGTGGATGCTCTTAAGAGCTTACATGTCAGTGCTTTTGCACGGTGGTGGTTTCACAGTAACCAATGCCATAATGTTCGAGTGGTGTGGATAATTGGCTTTCGAGATAAGGTGTTATTATCAACTTTTCCTCTATCTCATTGATCAGCGTTACCGCGGTGCCTTGTTGCTTTTTTTTGACATCCTCCCCATCTATCTCAACTTCAGAATTAGCAGCTACATGCAAACCACGTATTGGCTTGCTCTTCATCGTCGGCGCGTTTTCTAAGCTCATGGTACTCGTACAAAGAAAGTATTACCACAGTAGTTGCTTTCTCTATGTGTAACTTTTGACTAGGATTAACAATTTGCTTCAAAGACCAAGCTTGCCTAGTTTCTATTCATCGTTTCTTGCCATCTTATTTTTATTCGTACAGTTCAACCCAGACAACATTTGCCAACTCTTAAAATTCATTCTAGGTGATGCTTATTTGCATGATCCAAATCTGTTATTCTGATTATGGACAGACACATCAAATATATCCCGGCGGTTATGCATTATGAAGTCAATATAGACACAAATGCTGCCAAGTGCTTGTATTCAAATAGACTTCACTTGGGCTTAAGTTGGTATTAGAGTTATCAACAGAAATCACATCAATAACACTAACTCCTGAACATCCATCTCCTCCACTGTCTTTCATCATTTCCCTCACCCTTGCTACATCATCCCATCTCCCAACAATGGCATAAAGATTTGACATTAATACATAAAATCCCCCATTTTTGTGATTTAATAAAAACAATTTTTTCGCCAAGCACTCCCCAAGCTTCACCTCTCGTTGGATGCAACAAGCATTTAACAAAGCTCCCCAGACAGCGGAATCGGGCTGAATCTCCATTTTGTTTATAAATTCAATTGCTTCCTTGAACAAGCCTTCTTTACCTAATAGAGCAACTATGCATGCATAATGTTGCAGACTCGGCATCAAACCATACTCTTTAGTCATGATATTGAAATATTCCAGTCCTAAATAGACTAGTCCCCCGTGCGTGCATGCTGCCAAAACTCCCAAGAAGGTGATTTTATCCGGTTTTAACCCTTGTTCTTGCAGTTTAGAATAACAATAGAAAGCTTTATGCTCAAGTCCATATAAACTATAGCCTGATATGATGGCATTCCATGTTGCCAAACATGGATCCTTGATGTTATAAAATACCTTTTCAGCATAATCTAGCCTTCCACACTTGCTATACATGTCTATTAGAGCAGTTACTATAAAATCTTCCACTCTCACATTGTTCCTCAAAATGTAACTATGCAGTGTCTCTCCAATCCGCAGGTTACCAAGCTGGCAACACCCAGATAGTAAACTAACGATAGTAACGGCGTCTGGTTTTTGCCCACACATGTTCATTTTGGAGAACAACTCCATGGCATCACTTGACTTTCCAGCCTGCACACAGCCAGATATCATAGAATTCCATGTGATCAGTGGTTTTTCTCTCATATCATAAAACAGAGATAAAGCGGCTTCTATCTCATCAAATCTAAAATACAAACTTATTAGCCCATTTGCAACCAAACAATCATTAGACAGCCCACTCTTCACACCATAACCATGGAAAGTGCATCCAATAGCAAAATGTGAAGGATTTGTAATTCCATGAAGTATACCAATCAAAGCAACTGCATCTGGTTTTATATCTAACTGAATAGTTTGGATAAAACACTCAACCGCAGACTCTATATCACCTTTTTCAGAATAGCTAGAGATTATCGCTGTTAACGTAATCAAGTCTTTTGTGGGATAATATTTGTAAAGCTGTTTCGCCATATATGTGAACCCTTGCTTTGCATATAGACAAACCAGCGAAGTAACAACAGAAGCATCATTTGTAAAGCCACATTTGGCAACATAACAATGAACACTTTCCGGAAATAATGCATTTGCCGATACAAGGTTCATTATTGTAACCGAACTAGGTTGGAAACCTTCCTTCAACATCTCTTTAAAGCAAAGAATAGCCTTGTCAAAAAGACCATTTTGGCCATATGCACCAATCATAGTATTCCAAGAAACAACACTCTTATCATCCATTTCATCAAACAAGAGTTTCGAAGCTTCCAAATCATCACATTTAGCATACATTGACATAAGGGCATTATTCAAATGAGAATCCAAACCAAAACCAGCTTTAATTCCAAACCCATGAATGGATCTACCTTGAAAAACAAGCTCAAAACAACCACAAGAAGGTAACAAACTAACAATTGTAGTTTGATTAGGCCTAAAACTATCACTTAACATGTCGACAAAGAGTTGAACAGCATGATAAAGATACCCATTATGTGAATAACCACAAATCAATACATTCCATGAAACAACGTCTCTATAAGACATTACATCAAACATGTTGCGTGCATGAGAGGTAAAACCAAGCTTCATGTACAAATCAATAAGAGAAGTATTAACATGAATAAATTGGTTAACGCCGCGTTTAAGTGATTGGGTTTGAATCTGAAGTGCTTGTAACGCAGCGGTTGATGAACCATGAGTGAAAGAAGGAGATGAAAGACAAGATTTAATGAGTAATGAAAAAGTGAAAGTATTTGGGTTCACGTTAGCTTGTAAAATTTGGCGAAATATAACAAGTGCAGGGCTCGTTGTATTTTGGAAGAGAGAGTGAAACAGAGAAAGATTGGGTCTGCTTCTGAGGCAGCAGGGAATTGTAGTGGAGGGAAACTTCATTTCATAACTACATCATAACTTTTGCTTAAGGAGTGTCAAACCACAATACAACATGTTACTACCACTCATATAAAAAATAGTATTAATTAATCTCTTTTGATAATAATTTTTTTTTATCCGCGTGAGCATAACTCAGTTGACAGTGACATGCATTATTATATGCAGGAGTCGGGGTTCGAACCCCGAACAATCCACTTATTCACCTTGAAAAAGATGAATTCTAGCCACTAGACTACTTGACAAAAAAATGTCAAAAAAACATATTGTTAAGGCTAAAATGATTTGAGAGTCACGTCATATTATAATTTTATTTTAAAATGAATTAAATTTAATATTATATTTTCTTAATTAACAAACATTATTGAAAAATAAATAAGAGACATGCAAATTAGGGATTTAGGTTTCTTGGTTCAAAACTTAATAGAGTGATCAAAGCTACATTTAAGTTAAAAAAAGTATCAATTTAGTCTCTTATAAAATAAAATAAAATAAAATAAAAAGTAAAGGTCCTTGAAAATTTAACAAATTGCATTTTTGATTCAGCAAACTGTTTTCAAATTCACAAAAATTGGAACTTCACTATTTGTTGAAAGAGTTGCAATTGTTGTTGCTCAAATTACATGTGTTCTTGATTTTTATTTTTATTTTAAAAAATGTTCTCTTATATCCACCAAGGGCATGACTTGAAGCAAATTCTCTGCAGCATATCGGACATTCTTGAATTTTGTTTTCCATACTAATAAGTAATAATAGAACATTAACATTCACAATTAATAATATTATTATTATCAAAATTATTGTTAATAATAATTTTCTTATGTAATGAATCACCACTTTCAGTAATCACTTATGTGTTGTGATCATAGTTCCTCTTGATCTTGATGATGTTGTAACTGTGTTTTTCAATTGTTGTAATTGTCGTGAGAAGCAACATAATGCAATATTTCTCCTTTGGTGGTTATACTTATATCCAATGAAGAGTGGTTTCACAATGTCGAGTTTCTTGAATCGTTTGGATCGGCCATTAGTTGGATTATTTGATACTCAGTTTTGCTAATTTTGCTCTCTATGTTGAAAAATTCCAGAACCGCCGTCCAAAAACTATTGAATTAGTCATGGATATTATGGTTACTTTCATCTAGAACATTCATGATTGGAGATACGAGGGCATTATTGTGTGAGAAAGTGCAAACGTTCGTTCTTATTTCTATTTCTAGCCAATCTTGACTGTTACGTTACATCTTTTCCGGTGCGTGATTTAATGCAAACGTTCTTATTTCTATTTCTATTTCTACCTTCTCCCTATTGATGACAGTAGTCATTACGGTCTTTTTAGTGTCATTTTCATGATGTTTTGAGTTCACAAACAAGCTTAAGCAGTAAGAAAAATAGAAGAATTTGGATTTCCAGCAGAGTCCAATTCGGGCCCCGAATCCAAGCATTCGGGCCCCGAATTCCAGCCACCAGAAGAGCATTTTGTCAAGTGAAAAATTGGGCCCCGAATTAGACCATTCGGACCCCGATTTTGACAGACTAGGCACGCGTTTTGTGCAGCTTAAAGAGGTTCGGGCACCGATTTTTAGGGCTCGGGGGCCGATTTTCACAGGCCTATATAATGAAAAGTCCGTTTTCAGAATAAGGGTTCACAATTTTAGAGAGAAAAGGCATAGTTTGGAGCGGAGGCTTTGCAGATCTGGTGGGAGGCCATCAAAACTCATAGTCAATCATCCAATACTCGTATGAATCCTTGTTTTTATGTTAGTTATCTTGTACTTTAGCTATGAGTAACTAATCTCTTTGTGGTTGAGACTTAGATGAATCTGATGTAATTTTATGGGAACCTTAATTTGTTGAACTCCTTTGAATATCAATGAAAGTCTAGTTTTAATTCATATTACTTTATGTTTAATGCTTTTTGTATGTTTAACATCGACTACTAACCCTAGCTTTATGAATATGCAAATTGATCTTAGAGATTGAATGACCACTAACCCTGGCTTTCGACTCTGATCTAGGTAATAAGTTTAACCTAAGTAATCAAGCTAGAGATAGATCATTATTAGGTTATGACATAGGGATTAACGTTCTGTTAAAACCTCCAACAGTTTCGAATTCACTTAAGAGATTAAGGGGTTGTCACTTGCGGGGAGAATTCTACGTCAAGAGATTGGGTAGAATTACTTTGTTAATCTGTCATTAAACTAGATAATCATTGCTTGAATTAGGAGTGCAAATTACCATAGGAGAGCTTCGGAGGATTCGAAGGTCTTAACCATACTTCTCTCTAATATTCTTAAAACCAACTTTTATTGTTTTATTTACGTTTACTTTATAAAAACCAATGCAACTGCCTAGGGTAACCATATATTTAATACATCCTTTTGATAATGAAATTGCTAAGTAGAAATTAAATACAGTCCTCGTAGAACGAATTTTTATTACTTCTATTGATTTTGGTTCACTTGCCAAAAGTCTATCACCTATAATTAATCCACCGTCTCTTTTTGAATTTGGACAGAAGTAATAACTCTTCCCTTTAAAAATAAAGAAATAACAACTGCTGTTAAAAAAATTAAAAAACCTTAAACTAATAAGCGGCTTGCATATCATAGTCACGAATGAAATGGTAAAATATAAAAAATACATTATATTTCACCATTCCAAAGCAGTTACACTGTGCAGCTGCTGCTGATTACCACATGTATGAATCGTGGAAACGAAAGGAAAAAGTCCAAATTTTATAACATTACCAGTTTACTATAACCGTTACACCAGCCAATGTGGGACTCAGCTAAAGCACTTATGCACAATTAAAATTTAAAACCCTTGTATTTCGCCCTTTCCTCTACAATTTGCCCATAATCACAATGCTCCCCCCATTCACAAGTATGTTTAATCATTCTCTTCTTTCTTTCATATATTTCGAAGTATAGATGGTAGATTTCATGGGTCATATGCAGAACATCAAAACCAGCTTCCACGTTGGCCTCTTTTTCGGTGGAAGCAGATAGCTTCAATGCCATGTGTAATGAAAAATATCAATCCAATGAGAGCACTATTTGTAGTTAGTCTGCCATGAACAAATGTATTTTGGGAGTGACTCACAGTATTTGGGATGATTATCTCCAATATCTTACCAATAATCTACTCCTTTGCATCAAGCGCCATGTACATCCTCCAATATATACATTTTTTAGAAATAATGATATTAAATATAATTTTTAGAAGTTGTATTTTTATATACGAAAGGGGGTATATTTTAAACTTAAAATGTGGATATTCTTTTGTTGTAATCGAGAAATTTTTTTAAATTAATTCCATTTTTTGGTTGAGGAAATTAGATGTTATGCGATGACAACAATGAGTCAAGAAGCTGTAAATATTGCAGCTGAGGAAATGTTAATGAGGTGCAAGAACAAGATGTTGAAACCAATGTCGTTGTTGATGAAATAGTGCAAGAACAGGCATGCATTAAGTTTTATCTACTTACTGATGTTCATTATCTTAAAACTCTTTATTTGGACTACTTTGATAATTATCGTAAAACATAAGGATCGATTTGATAGTAAGTGTGAAAATTTGGGGACTGAATTAATTGAAAATTGTATGACACAGATTAACTACTAGGAGGTATTGCATGAAATGACCAATTATTGCAACTGAGATGTCTAGACAAACAACAAATAGGGGTCCTTCTCCAGCACAAACAACAACTTATGAAATTATAAGAGTACCATATCATGGTTATGCAGCATGCATCTGGTTTTACTCAACCATGATTTATGGAGTTTATCTCAACACTATGATTTCCACCAAAGAACCAATGAGATAGTTGATATTTATGACGGCTTATTTTGGACATGTAATAGTTAGGAACTTGTTGTTTATGATGACTTATTTATGCCCTTAGTTGGGTTGCTTTTGGACATGTAATATTTCTGCACTTGTTGTTTAGTTGGGTTTATTTTGCAATTGTTGTCTTTATTTAGGGTCCATCTTTATGACTTTATCAAGGGTGGTTTGGAACCATTATTTTGGGTATGCAATGACTTGTCCAACAATGGCTAAATTATGACACAAATTGAATATAATGCACTCTAAACATGTTTCTTTTCTTTTTACTCTATTTTGGACATATATGCACAAAGAATCGATTTGATTAAATATATGATTAAATATCTTTGATAGTTTTGCATATATTGTAAATATCAATTTGATGTTTTTCACAATAATTCAAGGACCGGTGTGATTTCAATAATATCACATAAGAGATTACATTCATCTTTAACCTCTTGTTGTTAAGGGTATTACACACGTCTAATACACTATAATAAGATGTTAAAAAAAATTAAAACATGTTATTCCTATTAAATAATTTATCAATCTAAGCACACTTCCTAAATAATCAACTTTGTTCGTCGACCTTCCCTTTCAAACCTCTTCATTGTCACTTTCCTTAACTTTAACCATAAACTGAACATTCTCCATCTATCTCGCTTTTCTTCCCTGACCACAACTAGTTCTATTGTTTTTAAAGTATCTTAGCTAGTTCTTCCGCTTCATCAACTCAGACAGGAAAATCTATCAAGAAAAAAATGCATAACATTAAACAAGACATGTCTATTTTTAAAACAAATCTTTGACAAATTGCATGTGTAGAAAAGTCCTCCTGGGTTCTTCACAGTATTGATTTTTCTTACATCACATCTTGTAGGACATCAACATTCAAGCATTGTGACCTCACCATTAAACATGGAGTTTGAAGATGAAACTCGACTTTAAGAGCTTTTTTTAGCCATACGACCACCACCCATCATTTCAGATTCAATTTGAACAAGTTTTATAGAAGAAATTTTGGGAATTTCAGATTGTAAATGGAAGATTGAAAAATTAGTGTTTGAGGTATGTAGAATTGGGGAAGAAAGAGATGTTGTACAACGGTCCTGAAGAAGTAAATGCTTTTCACTTATGGTCAATTTCGTCCCTGTTTTTTTTTCACTTTCAATTAAATTAATTCATGAATGTGTGGCATCTGACTTGGCACGCCACGTGACCATTCATGTCTCACCTCATCACTGTTAACGACCCAACTTGACGGTGGAACTAAATTGATTAACTTTTATAAAATTCAGTATTGGTTATTTTGAAAAATTAGGAGATGAAATTGACCGGTACATACAAATTTAAGAACGAAAAAACCTATTTTAGTTAATTAAACACATTCAACCATTAAAATCAATATTACTAATAATTGCACATAATATTAGAATAAATTATCATCACGTGCTGTCATTTCGTTCCTTGATAATAATTAATATTATAAAAGTGATTTAATAGATAAATAAGAGCAAGTAATTAAAATCAATATTTTAACCATTAAACTAAATTTCCTTTTTTTGAAGGAAAAACATAAAATTAATTTCGCAATTCTACAATGAGGTGCAAAAGAAATTTTTAAACCAATAATAATATAAAAAGATTAAACTTTTCAGATTTAAATATTTCTTTTGTCTGAAGTTATGGAATTACAACTTCATCATAAGATAAAGTTTATTTACTATTCAGATAAGCATCTGCAACTTCCAAAGGATCAAGTCCTTTCAATTTATAAAGTCACCCGCTTACTTTACTCGTTGTATCAGTTGATGTGGGACTTTAAAAGAGAACATAGGCACATAACAACGGTTCTGTTTCTTGTGTTTTCTCCGGTGCCTCCACAAATACCATGTCGTCACAAGTCTCACCGTTCACAAATATTTCAAATTATTTTAAAGCAATTGCCTTTGATATCGTGTCTAATGAAAAATATGAAGCAAATGAGAGCCTGTTTGTAATTAGTCTCCCAGTAACAAAGGTGTTTTGGAAGTGGCTTACAGTATTTGGATTGGGAGATTTTCTTCAATATGTTAGCAAATTTGCAATGATCTTGATGATGATTTGAAAAATCACATTACATGAGGAAGAAAGTTTGAAGTCCCTTGCGTAATCTCTTTAACAAAAGAGCCTAGTTTGTTTGAAGGCTTTGCATATTTCTTTGGTGAAACTCCGTGCTGAGGGTGGTTTTCAACTGGTTGAGTACTTCGTCCCACACTATTGTTGTTAGTTACTTCTTCGACACCCTCAATTGTTGTTGTTTTTTCGACGTATTGGTTCATCATTGTTAAGAAAGGAGTCAAATTTGTGTTCTTTTCAAACGTAAGCCATCATGTAGAGAAATACCCAAAGGATTAGATAGAAGGATCGCCGAAGACTTGTTGGAAAAAATAAAATTCTCGTTTAAAGAGTAGTGATACATAGACCACTTTAGATGGCATGTACCACTTGTCTAAATGGCTAGCAAGCAAATTGTCGCAATTTTAATTATTCTCATAGCATGGAGTTTCACCAATGCATAACAACTTAGGGTATACAAAATTATTCTACCATGAACAGATGTATTTGGAAGGATTATCTTCAATATGTACTAGATTGATGACCCATGCGGCGCACGGGTCCTACCGACTAAAATAGAAACCATGAGTTATACTGTAATATAAAAATTGTAGTGAAGTTTATCAAATTATAGAAATTTATTAGATTAGTGATATCTTGACGACATTTATATAATTCGAAAATCGTACTTTTTACAAATTGTTTTTTTTTTGTCTAGTACCTTTGGGGATTATGAGGTTGATTTAACTTCTATCATTGTTAATGTATCAATTTTGTCTAAACTTTTATTTGTATTCCACACAACAATTGATTCATTCATTATGTAATACTAATCATAGGTTAGATTAACATTAAATTAGAAAAAAAATTAAAGTACTAATAAAAGCAATCAGACTTCTGACAAAAAAAAAGCAATCAGACTTTTTCACGTGATAATGCAAGGAAAATTACTCTTTCGCAAAAAAAATTAAAATATAAAACATATCAATGAAATTTTTTTAAAACAACTTTTATGAAAAAATCTCATCTAAAACTTTATTTTTATTTAAATATTATTTCTTCTATAAGCTTTACAAAAAAAATTCAAGATTAATTTTGTGATTTAGAGATTCAAGATTAATTTATGTGGAAGCAATAAGCTTCAATGCCATGTATACTAGAAACCTTATGTGGCTATCCCAACGCCCTCGAATTCATCCACTTTTGGTTGTGGCTCAACGTGTTTGCCTCTTTCAATGCCATCAACACCTCCAGTTCTTTTAATTAATGCCATCAACATCTCCATGGTTCTTTTAATTAACTATTATTTAGTTTATTTCTTTCTAGAAACATAATCATGGAAAACAAGTCTTTTTTCATTACAAGAAAATTAAAGTCAATCAATAGTGATGAAATTGAACTAGTAATGCAGCTACAAGGTGATGTTTAGAAATGCAGTGATGTCTAATAAATTCAATCTCTATATTAGACACTCTGACACCGCTAAACATCACCTCCTACCTGAGGTAAGGTATTCAGATCCAATGTTTAACAATGGTAATAGTCTTTGCTATTTATAATGTTTGCAGCTTAGTTCAACCAGTGCACCAGCCAATGTGGGACTAAGAGTAAAGAACAAATGCACGCACACAAATAACATCTGTTTCTAGTGTTTCGCCTTTTCCTCCATGAATAGCCTGTCTCACAATTTTTCCGATTCACAAATATGCTTAATCTTTCTCTCCTTCAAATCATTTTAAATTTCCATTTTTTAAAGCAAAACAAAATTAATATTCTTGTATAGATTTCATGGGTCCTATAGAACTCGAAACCAACCACAGGCCTCTTTCTGTGGAAGCACTATTTTTCTTAGTATTCTGTTTAGAAGCCTTTTGATGAAAGAAATTTGTGTTCTTTTCAAACTTGAGCCATGCCAATACTGGGACTATCGCATTTCTTCAAGTTCCATTAATTCAATCAGTTTTGACTTCACTGATGTTCTCATTCTCATTTCTAATGGCCCTTGTAGTAGCCAAATTCGAATGGATTGAAATCCTGAACACTTACTTGATGAGAGATTTAACCAATATACTCTTAAGAGCAATCATCCATGCTTGAGAGCACTTTCAAGCTCTTAAGAAACTGAGGCTAACAAAGGAGCAATCATCCATGCTTGAGAGCACTTTCAAGCTCCATAACACTCTTAATCCGGTATTGATTCATTCATACCAAACCTTCTCTATAATATGTTTTAGCATGTAACACAATCTGTCATATTGTGATTTTGGCAACATTAAAGAATGTTATGTAACTTATTAGATTAAGGTTGTAGAACTTTATAGAAGACCAAATTTTTATTTTTAATGGAAAATTGAAAAACATATTATTGTCTATTTACTAGTATTCCTTTTTTAGTAATGGCATGACCACATAATGCTACTGGCCCAAGTGAAAAATCATGCATTATTCTACTTGATCCACCTAATTTTGTTTTATAATTTTTTTTTCTTAAGTGATTTTTTTTAGTCAGTTAAATTTATCTACATGTGAGAAAAATTTGTCATTCCTCTTGATTTATCATCAAAATAAAAAGTATTTATGTCTAGTTGAAAAAAAGAGGGCGTATCGCTTGTGTATGGAAAATATAGCAGACAATTCACACTTATACCGGACAGGAAATTGGGGTAGTATTTGGAACCTTAAAGTCCCACCGAAAGTGAAGAATTTATTATGGATAATTTGTCGGGGCTGCCTGCCAACGCGAGCAAGATTGCCAGACAAAGGGGTGAACTGTACTTCGTTATGTGCTATGTGTGACGAAAGTTATGAAGACACGAGTCATGTGTTTTTTGACTGCCCGAGGGCGAGAATTGTGTGGCAGCAAAGTTTGTTATTGAGCAAAGTGATTTCAGTAATGCAGAAAAGCAACACCACGGCTGAAATTATTTTCACTCTATTACAAGAGCTGCCACAAGGCCAAGCAGAACAGATTGCAACATTATTGTGGAGTGTTTGGAAAAGCCGTAATTTGCGTGTTTGGGAGAATGTTACGGACACTGGGCAGGTTATTGTTGAGCGCGCGAAGCAATTGCTGCAGAACTGGAATTTCGCAAATTGTACGAAGCAAATAAGTGGGGCTGCTGGAACTGCAGCTGCGCCACATACTACCGCTGTCATGACAGATTCTGCAGCTGCTGTCATGACAGATTCTGCAGCAACAGTAGCGCTGCCAGTTCAGTGCAAATGGCTGAAACCGCACCAAGGAAGGTTAAAATGCAATGTCGATGCGTCATTTTCGGAAACATTGAACTGTGTTGGTTTTGGGTTGTGCATTAGAGATGAATACGGGAATTTTACCAAAGCTAAAACATTGTGGTCGATTCCTGTTTGCTCTTCGGATGTAGGCGAAGCATTGGGTCTTTACCATGCTATTCAATGGGTGCGAGAATTACAACTTTCGAGTGTAGATTTTGAGTTGGATGCCAAGAAAGTGTTGGATTATTTCAATAAGGGCGGGAATGATATATCCGAGTTTGGAGTTATAATGGATGAATGTAGGAAGAATTGCAATGATTGTTTTGAAAACTCTAAGGTGGAGTTTAGTCGGAGACAAGCGAATGTGGTCGCTCATACTCTTGCTCGAGAGACCATTTCCCCAGCTAGTCCCCATGTTTTTGATGATGTACCTCTTTGTATCTCGACTTTGATTTTTAATGAAAAGCTATAAGCTATTTTCCCTCAAAAAAAAAAAAGAGGGATCATACTTCAAAGGAGTGTGGATTCAACTCATGTTGTCAGTGTAAGGATCTTTTTGACGGAATCAATAAAAACATTTATTAGTGTTATATGAGTCTTAAAAGTTGTCCGACTCTGGTGAATCTCTGCGAGATAATGTTAGATTATGATTAGGCCCACTTTGAGTTTTTAGTGGCCTAAGGGGACCTACAATTTTGTCTCTAACTAATAAATATATAAAAGATTTTAATTTCTAAAGTGTAAAAACAATTTGTTTAAAGATGATGATTTTTATTACGTTAAGAAATAATATAATAAAAATCTAACAAACTATAATAAAAATCTAATAAAAAAAGCCTCTAAAAAATCTAATAAAAATATCAAACTTCATAAAAAAAAAACATTGAATTTTTAATTTAATATCCAAATATTCATACAAAACAATTTTTAGGAGCATTTTTGGATCATCAATAATCGCAAGATTAATTTGTATTTAATTTTGTGAGAATAAACAAAAGTATTTTTTGGAAAAAAGATTTTTTATAAAAACAAGATTAAATAGGATAAAAATTTGTCTTTTTTGCTTATATTTTGGGACAAAGAAAATGAGTTTTTTTTGCTTATATTATGGAACGGAGGGAGTACGTTTAATTTCTCTCTTCTTCCTTTCATATGTTTCAAATCATTTAAAATTTCACTATCCAAATCAGATAAAAAAGATTATTTCAGTATAGCTTTTATGGGTCATATATAGAACTTTAGAACCAACCACGAATCTTGGTCTCTCTATTTGAAGTAATTAGCTTCAATGTCAATGTGTAATGAAAAATATCAAGCCATGAACAAATGTATTTTGAGAGTAGCTCACAGTATTTGGGATGATTATCTCCAATATCTTAGCATTGATCTTGATGGTGAATTGGTGATTCTAAAAACAACATTGCTGAAGGAGATAGGTTTGAAGTCCCTTGAGTTACTTCATCATCTGTTGTTGATTAAATTAAGATCAAGCGCCATGGTCAGCAGCACATCATCCAAATTTATAGACATTCTTTTTTACTTTCATACTCCAAATTTTATTTTATATTTTAAAACAGATATTGAGAGCACAAGTAACATTCCAACATGAATATTCAAACACAAATAACTTGTTGAATTCAAGCACATTATACATAAGTTCTAATATGACAAGTTTTTATTGAAAATGGGATTTATTAAACTATTTTTCTAATATCCACATAGTATAAAAAATGTCACCAATAGTCATAAAGTATTTGAGAAATTCACGATCACTTCTAAAGGCCCGTGATAAAATAAAAATGTATATTTTTTTAAAAGAACAATGTTCTATTTAAATTTTTTAAAAGATAAATACAAGGTACCGTATATATGCAATACACCCAAAGATGAAAATCACTATCGTATACATGAAGACCTCCAAACCACCGTCCCAAAAAAACACTCACCTAACACCAAAAGCAAGAGGACCAAATTCTAATAGGCCTAAAACAAGACAACAGAAGAGGAAAAGAAAATCAAATAGGGGAAGAAGAAAAGGAAAATCTGATGGAGTGATGGTGATGGAACACGTGGTATCAGAGAGAAAGAGAATAAGGAAATTTTGTTTTTAGTGGAGTAGTAATTAGTAGTACTACTGGACTATAATTTTTTTGAAGCTCGTACCTTAGGGAGACCCAGTTCCATTGAGCTCCTTACACACCCCAAAGTCTGGCCCTACTTCTAACCAGAGGCAAGTCAGAACGGGTAGCAAGATCTATATGATTATGGAGATGAAGAAGAAAGTCCTAGGAAAATATTACTTGCACATCCTTTTTACTTTTAAACCCTTTTCTATAACTTGAAATATTTATGGTTGGTTATAATATTATCCTTCTTGCATTTGTTTTGATTGTTTGTCTCTTTATCTATGTTAAAAAATGTTTTTATTGCAAGGATAAAAGAGGGAAGAGATGAGGCAATCAAGGTGAAATTGAAATTAAACAATAGTTAAACAAGGATAAAAATTGAAGAACAAGCGTTGTCAACATTTGAATGAGCTATACACATGCGTATTTAAATTCATCATATCATATGTCGTATATATGTGATATATCTTTGATTCTAAAATTATGGCACGCAGGAAAGAGATGTCGAGCGCGGTGTCAAGACATCGTCACAACACAGATAACAAACTAAAGATAAATGTTAAAAGTAAAAGGCACACGTTGTTTATTTGTTAACCCAGTTTGGTGCAACGTCACCTACGTCTGGGGGCTACCAAGTCAGGAAGAAAATTCACTATAATAGTATTAGTTTGAAGCATACATAATACCTTCGCTCTACTAGTTTCACACCTAATCACTATCCTTGTAATTTCTATCTAAGACACTCCTAGATATAAGATCTCTCTCTCACTTCCTCTCAATCACAATCTTAGTGATTGAATCAACAGATATAACATAAATGGAGACACACTCCTAGACAGTAGAATCCACTCTTGCTTGCAAGCTTATGAGTGATTCAGAGTTTACAACTCAACTAAAAGTCCAGCTCTAGTATCAACGTGATACAAGAGTGGCTCACAAATAACAAGGACATACTAAAACCCTAAAAGACACTTTTGTAAATGACGGCTTCAGTAGTGAATTGGGTTTTGAGTCTTCCTTTATATAGCCTGAATGCAAAATTGACTTTTTGTTGACAAGCTAAACAATCAGCATACCAAATATATGGTCAATTTTCTTTGAGCAAATATATTATTTCCTTAAATGTCATGACATCCATTTTAAGAAACACGGTAATGCATAAACCGACCTCTGCAGCTTCTAGAATCACACGCTTCTTGGACAGCAATCCACGTGAATCATATCTTCAATAAAATATTCAGTGATCTCACGTTTGAAACAAATTTTTCAAGAATGCGAAACAAGACACGATATAATGTCGTTCCAACATATCAAAACATCTTGTCCGACATCTTGCTAGAACTCTTGTTTTAACAAAATGCGGCCAACTATAATCTATAAACCTACCAGATTCCAAACCCATGAAGGGATATACCTTGAAAAATCATCACAAAATAAACACAATAGGGTAGCAAACGAACAATTGTAGTTCTATTAGGCCTAAAATTCTCCATTGCCATGGCTACAAAGATTTGAACAGCATCACAAAGCTATCCATTTTTTGAATGAACAAAAGAAGGTGATGAAAGACAAGCTTTGATAGTAACAATAAAGGTAAAAGCATTTTGGGGTTGGCATTGTTGGCGTAGAAGACCCTAGGATGCTAAACCAAAGAGTTTTTCTAGCAACGCCCCAAAAATATCCATTTGCACCGAAATTTACTTAAACTTTAATTATTATAATACCGGAAATGTCCTTCTCTACATAAATTTTTTGAAAACCCTCTTCATCTTCAAAATCACATCTTTCTCCCAAACATCCATTGAAGGTGATGGAGCTTGATGAAAGGCTAAGATTAAACATAAAATCGTTCATTAATTTTCAATTACATTCATATAAGCGATTTTCTATGTTTTCGTTTTATTTTCTTCAGCAAATCGAATTCGTTCACCGATGTGATTTTGTTTTTTTTTTAGAACTTTAAGTTTTGAGTCTACGTTAATTCAATTCACGCATCCCTATGCAAACTAAGACCACGTACACACATATATTAATTAGATTAAGTATGTTTATTGAATTAACATAGTTAGATTGTGATTTCTCTTACCCATCGATTCAATGTTGATGTCTGGTTTTATCTTCTTTTACATCGTAGTTGCATACTTCCATGCTTAGATGCTTTGATACATATAATATTTGATGTCTGATTGTTGAACTACATATAATGGACGTGCTTTCTAATTAAGAATGTATAAACCCTATAAGTTTGACGTGATTTCTATTTTGAGATTAATTGTGTTTTCATAATTTGAAAAAATGGATGTTTGTTATATGCGAGCCTAATAAACTCAATTTTGACTTCAAGATTGATACTTTGTTTCATGATTCTTTGTAAGAGATGAGATGTTTTAATGATGAGAGAAGAAGAAAACGTAAAAATGAAAAGAGGCAGAGGGTTGGATATTTAAATTTTAATTTCATAATAGAGATATTTTGATCATTTTAGGGTACGTAAGTGGATGATCAAGGGGTGTTATGGAAAAAAAATCTAAACCAAAATGAAAAGTTGGAATATTTATTGGCATCAAAGACATATTTAACTCTTTATACTATGGTTCCTAAAAAAAAAAAAAAAAAACTTTTTATAAAA
>Ga0228711_1005010_pt1 | contig 20218 bp, 11 predicted proteins | sample MedpolnodulmetaG_2_FD_177996 | JGI IMG/M metagenome (GOLD analysis project Ga0228711, IMG submission 177996) | Root nodule microbial communities from Medicago polymorpha collected in Santa Monica, California, United States - brown nodules | ecosystem: Host-associated > Plants > Roots > Nodule... | reverse complement strand
TTTTAAGTTTTTTGAATTGGGGAAGAACATTGACATCAATTCATGGAAGAATTTTGGGGGATTTTGAACTCTAGGTGACAAATTATAACATTAGGGTTTCAAATTTATATATTTGGGGAAGAAAGACTCGTTAAAGAGAAAGAGCCGTTGGGAATTTTCTGAAAATCAATCAATTTGGTCCTTGACAATTTTCTGAAAATCCATCAATTTGGTCCTTGGAAATTTTCTGTAAATCAATCAATTTGGTCCCTGCTTACGTGGCATCTGACGTGTTAAGCCTTGTAAGAGGTTAACGTTACACGTCACCTCCGTTAACAGACCAACTTAACGGAGGGACCATTTTAATGGACGCCTGTAAAATTCAGGGACTAAATAGTTATTTCGCAAAATTCAGGGACGAATTTGGCCGATGCGTTAAAATTCAAGGACGAAATTGAGGTATTAGTCATTTGATTTCACTTTGGATCGAGTGTGCGTGCCTGTATGATCCTCACCACGTACCTTCACCCCTTGTTTGTTTGATTTCTGATCTGAGGACTTGGGAGGTACCCAGGATCCGTAACCCGAACCCTTTTAACCCGCTCCAGTTACATAGCATGAACCGGTCCATTTGTTCTTAAGCCCAATATCTTTTCCTTTGCTTTTCTGACTGTTTGTTTTTGTTAATAACTGAACCCCCATATCTGCTTACTGCGTGTTTGCTGTACCCCCGTACATATTTTTTCTCTAGTAAAATTTTCTTAAAACTCATGGATTTTTTATTCAATAATTTAATCTATATCTCATGCATTTTAAACTTTTAAAAAAAATCATTATATGCATATTTATATTCTCTTAGTTTTGCTTTGTTTAATATATGTGTATATTTTATGTGCTTTATTATTCCTATTTGTTTGAATTTCATGATATTAGTGTGTATAATAGAAACTTATGTAATGTATGCATTTTATTTCCGTATTAGTTGCATTTTATTATGCCACGTCGTTGTGATTATTTTTCTTTTAGCTTGCTTATAACTTAGAAAATTTATTTTCAAAATAATGCAAACACCAAAAAAAATTATTAATACTTCCCTTGGATTTTAACCCAAGTGGCTCTTTCTTGTTTTATTTTCTTAATCAAATGTTAATGAATCTTAAAACCATATTAGACTTGGTTTCTTTCAACTAAAATTAATCAACCTCACTTCATTTTATTCTTCTATACCCTGAGATCTCTAAACCCTTCTAAAAATCCATTTTCTAAAACTTTAAAATTAACCAAACCCACCAAATAATTTTTTAAGAGTGAACTACATTGGTTTTGATCCCTTTTCTTTAGGGTATGTAAGCAAAGGATTTTATCCTTCCAAATCAAATAAAAAATACCAAAAACATGTTTCTTCTCCCTCCATTCTTCACTTAATTTTACAAGCAGTTATTTTCGAAAATAAGTAATTAATAGCATAAGATAAATTAGTTAAGAGACTCCTACGGAGTACCGTAGTCGTTTAGGGTGCGTCAAACCTTCTCTATTCGAAACCGACCCTCGGACCTTTAATCTCTAAGGGTTTTTACTCACTTTTTCCCTTCCCACGAATAAAAGTAGAGAGTTCAAAGATTGAAGATTCAAAACCAATCAATAGTTTGATATCCGAAAATCAAGAGCACAACAAATATCACAAATATTTTTAATATTAGTAAGACACATTATTAGAAACAAAGGGGCCCAAAAAATATAACAAATTTCTTGGCACATTATTAGGAATAAAGGGCCCAATTTTTTTATTTTCTGGGAGGGTGTATATAAAAAACATTGTTTTATATGGGGTATATATATACTTCAGCCCAACTTTTTAGGTCAGTATTTCGGACCTGTTTGTATATTTTACTATATAAACCCCCATAAAACCAATTATTTCTATATACACCCCAACCAATAAATAAAAAATTGGGCTCCTACCGGCATGGGCCCTAGGCCGTCGCACTTTCGGCCTATGCCTAGGGTCGGCCCTGTCATTCAATCAAAATCAAAATAAAAAATAATTTTAAAATAACGCAAATGTCATAGATAAAAATGTGAATATCACAAATGTCATTAACTTACATCAGCATGCAAAATGTAACTAAAATGTCATAAAAATACGAGAACTTACAATCACAAAAACCCAATAAAAAATGATCGACCATATCACAGGCTCTGCCTCTCCCTCCTTCTGCTCCGGATAATTTGTAGCTCGGTCACTGGATGCAGCACCTCCTAGATCCTCCTAAACATATTTTGATATTGTGGATGTGGTTCGCCATCACGCAACGCCTCCTCTGTAATGTCTTAGATGTTTCCCGTAATCTGGAGTGAGTCGAGACGCTCTCTCACATACTCCACCTCAATAATGACCTCATAATTAGGAGGCCTAGTAGGTGGCTCATCAACAACCTCCGTTGGATGGGTCATCGTCGGATGAGAGACACGATAGAACCAAAAAATATATCTCCCTATAGTCTGTCGTAGATTCGTTGCCACCGCACCCCGATCAGCCAACGTTGAATGATTTAATTTTTGTAATTGAATTCCAATAAGTAGTAGTTATGTACCATTTAACAAGTTCAAAGGTAAATTAACCATAACTCAATTCTCTATTTCAATGTGTATATAATTACGAGTCTACTAATTTTGTAATGACTTTTGTAATTGATTATCTTTTATAGGCGTCTAACGGTTCAATTTTTCTTCATTGTATAATAAATAATTTAGTATACTATTTGACACCGTTAAACAAAAAAACATGTGAGTTAAGATGTGTATATGTTCCTTTTAGATGATAATAATCAACACCAACGATGTATTTTTCCTTCCAATAATCTTCATCATGACAACTAAAGAAATCAACTAATGTATCCCCATGCTTAGTCAATTCAATTAAAATATTTATATTTGATAACATTTTATAACCGGTAATAAGATAACCAATATTATTGTTCTTATTTTTGTCTAACACAATGAATATTCTTCTCCTCAAAGTTGAGTTTTTGAAGATCTTTCATCATATCGTAACCCAAGTGTGTATACCCCATATTAAATTCTTTGTCTTAGTCCAATTAAGAATGTATGTTAATTGTGTCGTGCAAATGAAACAAGTGGTTAATAAAAGATAATGACATACTCGTACTATATTGTAGGATATATGCATAAAAAATTAACATTATACAAACATATAGATAAAAGGGTTATGCTTCCAGGAGAGTGTTCCAACCTGAAAGTTGGAGACTTTGTCCTGTGCTTCCAGGAGAGGAGAGATCAAGCAATTTACTATGATGTTCACATTGTGAAGATCCAAAGGAGAATGCATGATATCCGAGGTTGCAGGTGTCACATTTTAATTCGATAGGATCACGACAACAATGAGGAAAGAGTTTGCTTAAGGAGACTTTGCCACATACCAAGATCTTAGAGATATACGATATTATTTCATTTCGACATTCCAGCTGGGTAAGTAGCTTTCCAACAGTCAGCAGTTATCTGGATATGATAAGAATGAAACAACTAATGATATTTTGACTATTTGGGTTATTTTCTGCGCAATTTCTAAAGCTAAGACATGTATTCTTCCTCCCCTTTTAATTAGGTCGGGAGTGAATGTACGAAGAAATTAGGTGAGTGAACGCGCGTGTTGGTTGGACGTTTGCCTTGTAATCTTTTGTTCATGCTACTCATCTTGAGCGGTTTGCACTTTTGTATTATAATGATGGGATAACAAGTCTTTACCCCTCTGTAATATAGGTCATTTCTGATTTTTCCCCTTGTAAAATTATTTTTTTTACGATTTACTCCCCTGTAAAATATTTTTGTTTTGATTTACCCCTTTAATAGGCCAAACAAAAACGAAAATTTCTTGAAAAATAAAATAAAATTGGTTTTTGTTTGGCCTATTAAGGGGTAAATCAAAACAAAAATATTTTACAGGGGTAAATCAAAAAAATAATTTTACAGAGGAAAAATCGGAAATGACCTATATTACAGGGGTAAAGACCTATTAACCCTGTAATAAACTATACTTATATCTTTTCCTTAAAAAAAAAAACAAATATAGTTTCTTTAAAAAATATATATAACAAATTTATTCAAAAAATATATAACAAATATAATATAAAGTTTAATCACACAACAAATATAATATGAATTAATTAGAAGGAGAAAAATACAGCTCAAAACGGCCTATTTTTTTTATCTATATATCTATACTATATATAAAGAAAACTATTTCTTTCAGTTCTTTTAGGTTAGATTTTTCTTTCCAAAAATACCCTCAATTTTCAATACAAATAACACATGTAACAAATAGATAAGAACAAATTTAAATATTAAAAAAGATGTAACAAACCCGATATGAATATATATATGTATGTTTTTTTTCTTTATCATTTAAAAAATGTAACAAATTAGATGAATATATTTATTACTTACCTTTTTCTTATCCCAATTATACCCTTAAACAATTTTTTTTTATACCATATATAAAGAAAACTACCCCTTTCAGCTCTTTTGGGTTGGAAATTTTTTTCAAAAAATATCCTCAATTTTCAATACAAATAACACATGTAACAAATAGATAAGAACAAATTTAAATATTAAAAAAAAATGTAACAAACCTGATATGAATATATATTTATATATATGTCTGTTTTTTTTTCCTTTATCATTTAAAAAATGTAACAAACTAGATGAATATATTTATACTTACCTTTTTATCATTCCAATTATACCCTTAAACAATTTTTTAATAATAAAGATTGTTGTTGGTGTCATTTAAAAAAAGTATTTAGATTATACTTTTTGTTATATTATTGGTGTCATTAAAATAGATAATCTTGGTTCGATTGGTTTGTTATAACTTGAAAGCAACAAACATTTGTAATTTCATAAAAAAAATATCATTCATAATTTTAAAACGTTAGCGCAATAAAAAGAGTAGAAAGACTGGCACGTGAGTGCCCGTCTTTTCGCTAGTATTATATATAAAGAAGGAAAAGCACCTTTGGTAAGAACCATACGAAAAGCACATAAGAAATTGTACCTAAGTTGGGCTGATTTTTTCTCTTTTCAAAAAACCCTCAATTTTGAATACAAATAGCACATGTAACAAATAGATAAATATAAATTTAAATATTAAAAAAAATGTAGCAAACACGAAATGAATATATATCTGTTTTTTTCTTTTAACATTTAAAAAGTGTAACAAACTATATGAGCATATTTATACTTACTTTTTCATTATCTCAATTATTTACTTAAACAATTTTTTCTATAATAAAATCGATGTTGGTGTCATTAAAAAAAGGAATTTAAATTTATTTATTTTTTGTTATATTGTTGGTGTCATTGAAATAAATAATCATGATTAGTTTGATTTGTTATAACTTGAAAAGCAACAGGCATTTATACTTTTAGTTTTAATCAAAATCAAAATTTCATAAAAAAATATGGTTAATAGTTTTCAAACTTTATCCCAATAAAAAAAGCGGAAAGACAACACATGAATGCTCATCTTTTCGCTAGTATATATAGTATAGATATACAATAAGCAATTTTGTAAAAAAATAAATATATATACAATAAACACATACCCGTCTTTTCGCTAGTATATATAGTATAGATATACAATAAGCAATTTTGTTAAAAAAATAAATACAATAAACACTATCTGAATATTGATGATAAACACTCAACATAAACTATCACGTTAAAATTAAACTCCCACCATGATCTATCACATTAAAATTTAAAATGTTTAGTTAAAAAAATTCCTCACATGTTTAATTTTACACAATATTTTATAATGTAATTTTTTTTAAAAATAAAATATATAATACTTCGATAAGTTCAATATGTGGAGAATTTTTTTTCTTCACATTTTATAAGATTTAAATTGTTTAGAATGTATTTTGAGAATTAGTCTTTCCATTAAATCTAATTTAATATAAAGATAATTTTGTTATATATAGATCGAGTCATTCAATTCAATTTTTTCATATAGACCAAGTCATTTGATTTAATCTAGTTTAGTCATGTGCTTCAATTAGTGATTCAGTGACTCGACCATTAAACCAATGACATAATACCTCTATCGGGTCGATCACAAGTCCAATTTTTAAAACACTAATTTAAAATACCAATTTATAACAAAAAAACTAAAATAACTAAATTGTTAGAAACGCTAATTTAAAGGACATTTGGCATTTAATTTATCATAGATTATATTTTGCACTAAACATATTACTTTATTTATTTATAAAAAAAATTGTACTTTACTTTTTTTTTTTGAAAATAAAAAATGCACTTCACTTTTTTTTTTGGTAAATGTACTTCACTTTGACACTACAACAACCAAGCCTTTACTTTATTTGACATTATATTTATAAAAAAAAATTACAATGGTAAATTGGATTAACCAAAAATGATAAAACTTAAACCTCTTGCCGGAAACCTTGCATTAATTATATTAGTTATGCATTGTCGTTGTCAATTGAGATAAAGCGTCACCTAAACTTCAAACTTCTTTTAATTAAATCACATCAGTTCATGTTTTTTAGATGAATAATCCAAACAAGTTTTTAGGATTTTTTATTTTTCTGTTAAAGTGTAAGAATGTAAGGCGCAGAATGTTCCTTCCTGTTCCTGCTAATCCCATATGGAAAATGGGCCCTGTTTTTTTTATTTTCCCCTCCTTGTCCGCAACTTTACCACCATTGTCCCTGAAGTTCCCTTATCCGTTGGGAAGATAAGAAAATGGTAGGCACTGTTTCAGTAACCCACCCAACAACCGCCATTTTATCATCTTTGACATATAGTCGAAAACTTGGTATGCAATCTAATGTAAACTTTCAGCACACGAGCAACCACTTATTTTTACACCATTTTTATACTTTCATGCTACTTTTCTCATCAGGAAACAGGTTATTACTATTAGGTAACAAACCAAGAACAGTATCAATGTCTCTCAAAAACGGTGATAATAAGAAGCTAGAAGTGAGTAGTGTGGGAGGAGGTGAAAGGCTGTATCTCGGGTTGGACTTTGGCACTTCCGGTGCAAGGTTTGCTATTATTGACATCGGTGGCACAATTCAAGCCGAGGCAAAGCGACCCTATCCACTATACTCGGTATCATTTTAATTTGACTCATTGTTTAGCATAGACTAATGTGATCGAGAATATTTTGGCTTTTCGTTGTTAAGTTGACAATGTTCTAAAATTGTGGAGACTAAATTGATTGTTACTGCAAAAGTATGCTGAGATTTTTGTTTCTCTCGTCTAGAAAGAATGGAGAGTCACGTGATTGGGTACGCTCGTGGAAGGAGACACTTTTTTTGTTGCTTGAAGATATCCCGCTTAACCTTCGCAAACACATTGTGTCGATTTCTATTGATGGCACATCTGCAACTACTATCATTGTTGATAGGTACATGATCAATTTTATGTTTTTATCTTTATGTGAATCAGTGTTGTTAAATAGTGGCTATGGTAGTGCTATAGCGTAGCAAAATTCAAACAAATCGCTATTGTTATGTGATACACTACTTAGTACAAAATATTGTCAAATTGCGGTTAAAGCAATGCTATAGCACAGTTGCGTTGCAGAATTTGAGCAAATCGTTATTTTCCATGATCTGCGATTGCAGCACTAATGTGAATCTAGTTAAAGATTGTATTTGAATTCTGAAGTGGGAATGTTACACTGCAGTGACACAGGAGAACCGTTGTGGAGACCTTTACTTTACAACGAGAGTTGTCCTGATGCACTACCTATTGTAAAATCCATTGCACCTCCAAATCATACAGTATGCTCTGCATCATCCACTTTGTGTAAGCTCGTCTCATGGTGGAATCGTGATGGTTCAAACAAAAAATCTGCTCTGTTATTGCACCAAGCAGATTGGCTTTTGTGGCTTCTTCATGGAAAGCTTGGAGTTTCAGATTATAATAATGCTCTGAAGGCATCATTTCATAAGTTCTAGCTTATTATTTGTTTTTCTAGCTAGGATAATTATGTCTCTGTTGCGACATCCGAGTTGGAAAATTTATCTTCTTTTTCTAATGTTATGCAGGTTGGATATGATCCTGAAGTGGACTCATATCCATCATGGCTAGTCTCTCAACCATATTCTCATCTTTTACCGTCCATTCTTGCACCTGGAACTCCAATTGCTTGTTTAAAGGAGGAACTTAGAAATAAATTTGGTATGTTTTCTTTAATTATATGAATTGCAGTTGTATGAGAATCTGTACCAAGCAACACTTTGTGGTAATATATTCTTTCTAATAGAGCCTTCCAAACAACCATATTCAGTACTATGGTCAGCGCTCTCTGACCCTTGAGCAGTTGAGCCTAGCCTGGCCTGGTGTGCCCTGATACCCAACTCACCTATACCTTTAGTACAAAAGAAAGAACCATATTAAGCTTAAACTGTTAGGTTCCAACCCCAGTTTATTGGGATAATGCTTATTAATATGATTTTACAGTACTCCTTCCAATTTGAATAGTGCAACCTTATCTCAATATTCTTCTTTCTTTGGATGAGTGCCTTCTTGAGCGTTGAGACTTAAGACACACGGCTTTTCCAAATTCCAGTTGTGCCACAAGTAAAATTGATGCACCAGTAACACAACTTTCTGATCTTATGGCATTGGATTTTCCTTAACTTCTTGGTTAAAATGTTTGCTGCTATGAAATTGAAAATCATATACATAATGCATATCCTTTCAGGTTTTCAAAAGGAGTGTGTTGTATGCACCGGAACCACTGACAGTATAGCTGCGTTTCTTGCAGCTGGTGCTACTCAACCAGGAAAAGCTGTAATTTCTTGTTAAACTTATCGTTCTTTAGTTATTTATTCATGAATCATGATCTGTTAGGTCTCGTGATAGACAAATTAAGATTTTCAAAGGATGGCTTAGTGTACTTTCTGCGTACGTCGAGCCTATAACACCACACTGTATTTATAATAAGATCACAATAAATACATAAAAACCTAATATATATGATTCCTGTGGTCTACCACACTGTATTTAAATGCATCCTGGTCTACCAAAATACAATTTAAATGCACTGTGGTCTACTCATGGGAGATAAGCTTTGGAGCTTATATAGGCTCCTTTGTTCGTTCCTATAGTTGGTGCTTATTAATTCCAAACCTTAAAAGCCAAGCATCTCTTTAGATTTGCCATTGTGGATAGCTTTTTGTGCCTTGGTTTGTTTCTCATAATGTTTGATTTTTAGGTTACATCATTGGGTTCAACACTTGCTATTAAACTATTAAGCAACACAAGAATTGAGGATTCTCGGTTTGGGGTGTATAGTCATCGCCTTGATGATAAATGGCTTGTTGGTGGTGCTTCAAACACTGGCGGAGTTGTTCTTAGACAGCTTTTCACCGATGATCAACTAGAGAAACTGAGTGAACAAATCAATCCCTCGCAAATATCTTCCCTGGACTACTATCCTCTGCCAAAAGCTGGTGAAAGATTTCCGGTTGCAGATCCAGATTTGGCTCCAAGGTACTGAATGAATCCATTTTGCTCTCTGCTGGAACGTTCAATATTTTTGAATTGAATTCCCTTATAAAATTAGATTGTATAACCTTCTTTATAAACTTAACTCACTTGGGTTGGCATGATGGTGTTGGCTTGGGACTTACGCTCCTCTCGACATCTCACGTTCGATTCTCCTTGGTGCCAATTTCGTTGGGCTAGTCCATAACCCGTAAGTGGATGATGGGATTGGACCCCTTGGATTAGTCGGTCCTAAGCCGAATACCGAGTTTTCAAAAAAAAAAAATTTAGATTTATATTAATACGGGTTTCCAAATGAAGTTGAAATCCTGTCAATAATAGTTTTTTTATTCCTTTTGTTTTTAGAATACTGTTTTTTCTCTGGTATTTCATTAAATCTACAAATCATCATGTGAAGCATCATAAGCTAATTAACGAGATAGCCTCCAAATCATAATTTCTCACATTGTTGAAAACATGAAATATACCTCACATTGTTGAAATAACCAATGCTTAGTTTTGAATTTGGGTTGGACACAACTCAACCCTTATGCCCAATACTGGACATCTTGTATAGGCTCTACTACTATTTTAGAATTTAGGTTGAGTTTAACTCAACCCTTACAAAACTGACTTATAAGATGAGGACTGCTCTCACTTATAAACACATTGCAATGTGGAACTTTTAACACTTAGTAATCACATATTCACATGTTCCGTATATTCAGGTTTGTTCTTGATGAGGCACTGCATATTGCATAAGTAGTCGGATTGCATTTAATTTCAATAGAACACTTGACTTGATTGGCATTAGAATATTAGGTTGTTCACTGTTTCTTGAGAAGGAAAGTATTTATTACTTTCTATATTTCAATCCTTCCCAAAACGGCCTTTTAGAAAGAAAAGGATAAAAAAATGTCCCAAAAGGATTCTTTGACATTTCCTTGCATTTAGTACTTAGGGATGATGACTGACCCAATTTTTGGAAGAAGAAATGACGTTGAAGTTCCATATAAAGAATCAGATTTAATGTTGGTTCATTTATGTTCAGGGACAAAGCCAAATTTGGTTCTGTTATCTGTGTCATGCCACCATAACACAATCAAAGCAAACTCGTTTGCATGTGTGAGCACCAACCAAGACTCTTTATTTTGCATAATGACTAATGGAATTTGATTTTCTGGGCAGGCTACTTCCACGTCCAGAAAATGATGTTGAATACTTGCATGGAATTTTGGAATCCATTGCACGTATAGAGGTAAGAAAAATATTAAGTGTATGTTTGTGTTCATCATTATATGAAGTAAAATTGATTTTGACATTTTTGATGTTCTAGAGTACAATTGATTTTGTTTTAAGAACTGGTTTTTAACTTAAGGCTATGTTTGGATAAACAACTTAATTTGCAGCATATAGCAGAAGCGCTTATCTTGATAAGTGATTATATATAAGTTATTTCTCTAAGAAAAGATAAAATGAAGTTAAATTGTTTTCATAAACTTTATTGGAGAACCTATGAAAATAAGCTGAAAACAAGAGCATGTCATAAGTTGTTTTCATAAGTCATCTCAAATAGTCTCACTGAACTTACGTTAGCAGGTAAATTCAAATAAGTCAATCTAGTTAGAATTTGGAGTTTTTGCTTTCACAATTAGTTAAAAGCCTTAAATTTATTGTTCAACTCACTATTAAATAGCTAAATGTATACTGCACTCGCTTTTAGCAAGAAAAGCAATTCATGCAAACACAATTTTTGTCACTACAAAATTAAACACGCACCAACTCATTTTTTTAGTGTTTCGTAATTTTTTGGTCTTACACTTTTGGGAATGCTTTCATCCACTAGATCCTAATGGTAAGCACACTTGAAATATGGTATTTTAGGCAAAGGGATATGGATTGCTAAAGGATCTAGGCGCAACCACAGTAGATCAAGTTTTCACAGCCGGTGGAGGAGCGAAAAATGAGAAATGGACAAAGATACGAGAAAGGGTGCTTGGTTTACCTGTGAGTCGTGCAAACCAAACAGAAGCTGCATATGGAAGTGCATTGTTGGCAATAAAGGGTGATCAACAAAATATTTTGTGACCAACTTAAGGGCAAATGCACCATTGTCGCAGTAGTAATAAAAATTAGGATGGAAGTCCTACATATCGTATCTAATAGATTAAACTAGTAAGTATCACACTAGTCAAGTTTCTCTGTTATTTGGACAAATGAATATCAAGAACTTATAAATTTCAAAAATAACTTTCATTTGATGATGAACTTAGAATGACTGAGAGTAAGTTAGAACACGGAAAAAATTCAATAATGAGAAACTTGAGGTGTCTGGTTTCACCTATGCAAATATTTCGAGCAATAATCAAATATTTTTAGTTCATAATTGGTTATGAATCACTTATACCAAACGTGAGATCTGTCGGCGGCTTTCCGGTGGGTTTGCGTGTGGTTTCTGAAACGTGTTGGTGGACGGGTTAAACCACCATCTTCGTGTTTGTGTTATGGCGGGTGCTCTTCCTTCACGGCGCCGCCGTAAGGAAGATTTCTCGATCACATCTCTGATTTGGATCAGTTTTCTGTTTTTTGTTTAAATCCGTCGTCGATCTGCCTAGGCATGTGAATTGTGTTATATCTGGTTCCACTGAAACCCCAAGCGGGGTTGTATATGTTGGTACGCGGCGGTGATGTTCTTGACTCACGGCCGTGTACAAAACCCATGATTCTTTCTCGAGCGTTCATTCTCAAATTTCAAATTTTTGCTCTTCTATTTCAGCAACGTCATCTTTGTGGCATAGTCAGGATCTCAGACCAAGAGAGTACAAACTATTTTCCTTAATAATTATTTACAAGAAGAAATTTATTACATTTCATTCATAATAATAGTAGATATATAAGATAGAATATTAATATAAATATGGAAACTAGCATGGCATGAAGCCACCTTAGCAAAGCTATGAACGATTTCATTGGCTTTTCTCTAGATAAACCTAACATCAATAGTCGTATATTTTATATCAATAAAGAAAAAATAAATAATAGCATCTATATACTCGGCACAATTGTATTTTTTTTTTCCAGCAAAATCTAGCACAATTGCATAAAAATCCATAAGTCATGACAAAAGATTAAAAAAAGAAGTGCATACGTAGTTTATCAGTCTTCTTTTTGTTTTAAACTAAGTCATGTACATTATTAAATATACGTAAAATAACTTAGAGTTAAAAACTAGGAAGATGTATTTTATTTTCATTAAATAAAAAAACTCAAATGTTATATTCTATACATTTTTTTAACAAAAGGTTATATTCTTAGTACGTCTTGTGTTAGGAAGGACTCTTTTGAGATGGTAATATAATTCATTTTAGCTTCTTTAAAAAAAAAACAAAAGGTTATATTCTATGTACAGTGTAAATTATAAATAAAAATAAAATGGAATGCAAAGGTTATGGAGACATTTTTTTAAGGCACAAAGGTTAAGGATGCATTTTCTTTAAGGCACGTTATTTATTACAATAATCAATGTGTTATTTTTAATTATAGGAGTAATAAATTATAATGGGTAAAATTGGATTTTAGATAAAATAATTAGGATATAAACTCAAATGCTACTTGAAATAGCGTCTAAAAAATAAATTATAAACTCTTGAAATAAGTTATAAGCTCGTTGTGTAAAGACCGTTACTAAACGGGTCTTTTTTGTCAGACAAACGTATAAACTATCCGCTATAAGCTATAAGATAGCTTCTTGAGCTGGCGAAATAGAGCCTTAATCTGATCACCTGCGGATCTTTCCCCTCCTCCTTTCCCTTACGACCATTAAGATTTGGTAAAGGTTTTGGGGTCTTATAAGACCAATGTATTACTTAAGACGTCAATCTTAAGTGAGATTCACATTTTTTTTAATATTTAAAAAATTAAAATATAATGACAAAAAGTTATTAATAGTTGATAAATGACACTTATTTTAATATAAAATTTGTTTTCTCTATCTATTTTTTAATTTTTAACTAGTGACAAATATACAAATTAATACGATCCTCGTGGTTGAACCAATTGGGAACAGCCTCGTGGGTTTGGATTTGGTGGGGAAAAAAAACAACTCAAAGAAACACAAACATTAATTAAAAATGAAAAACAATTAAAAATGAAAACAAGAGATAGTCAAATCAATTAAACTAAAAAGGGAAATACTAACAAATCTACCTAAAATACTTTTAAATGATAAGCTTTCAAAGAAATTTGTATATTCATTATATTTGAAATTGAAATATTTAATTTTCTAAAGAAATAGTTGTGAAATTTAAAATCTCAAAAAGCGTGAGAAACATTTGTTAACAAGGCCCAATTCTACAGAAAAGCCTACACATTAGTCTTTAAAACTAGAGTGTGCAGGTCAACATCATAGCATACCTTTGATGTGATGTGAGAGAGTCTGGAATCAGGTGCAAGATTAAAATGTCTAGGTGTAGGTGTGTAAAGAGATGTGATATATTAACAACAAAAAATGGTTGTCGCATACACACCGTATATGTCTTATGAAAATTTAAGCATGACACGTAAATCAAGATGTACAAAAATATTATTAAAAAAAGAAAGATAGATGGGAAAGTATAATATATGATTGTCTAACAACTTTGCGTTGTCCAAATAACATTTGCGGTGTGCAAATTACTTAATATGATTATTGAAAGAAAATTTTAGAACCCAAGGGGAAAATACTTGGATGACATCGAGTTTTGAAGACATTGATGACTTTAGTGTATTTTGACGAGAGAAAAATATAGATGAATGATTAAAATAAATTATTTTTCATGAGAGAGAATGATTGATTAAAAGAGAGATAGAGACAAAGTCCCAATGTCACACAAGTGTAACCTAACTCGGGGTGCGAACGTGCACACCCTCACACACCGTCCCAAATCCATCAATCAACTTGTCACTACAATCAAGAGATGCTAGTGAATTTTTCAAAGAACTATTGCACATAGTAATAAAAATGGACCGGTCATCGACTTGATAAGGTCACTAGGTCATTGGTTGAATTTTTTTCCCGATTTCAGACCTTTTTTTTGTTGTTTTCCTCATTACCGCAATTTCAATTTGCGACAATGAGCTTTTTTTTCTTACACATGGTAGGTCGGTACAGGTGCAACAAGTTTGATTGTTTTTTTTTATTCATTACCATAGTTTGGATTGGCCGTAATGAATTTTTAATTTTTTCCTTCGCTTTTTCTCGTTCGTTCAACCACTGAGTTACTAGTTGAACCGCATGGTTGAGCCGGATTAAACTGGATACCTCGGAGTCAGATGTGTAACCCGATTTTTATAAAAAATGTGTACTTGTATTAAATTGAGTCGGATCAAATTAAACTAGATCACTCGGTCTCAAAAAATAAAAATCATAAAACCTACCAAACATCAAAATCATCAAAGTTAACCACTATATGTGCATTTCATACCTACACAAATTCATACCATATTTAAATAAATATTAAAAGTTTATTCTAATTTTAATAAATATATTTAGAGAGAAACAATAATATTAAAAAGTATGTATTTTAATTATAAATATAATAAATTAGAAACATTAACAATATATTTTAATTTAAAAAAAGAGTTAAGTTAATTTTTTTTAAATAAAAGACTTAAATTAAAAACTTGAATCATGTGAGCAAGCAAGAACATAGTTGTTGTGTTGTCGTGGTGGAAGGATTTCAAATATAAAAGGTAGAAAAGAACACGATCAAAGTCTTGTTCATGCCAATTTTAAGATTCTTTTTTTAAAATACTTAGAAGCGCTGTCAAAGTCTCAAAGATGCACCGACTCGGCTGGTTTGCAAAAATCTATGGGTTATCGGTTTTTATTGAGTCTGATCGGTTTTACCTGATTTGACAACATAACTTATTCATTATGTAGTTCGAACCGATTCAATCGCCCGACCGGTCCAATTCATCCTCTATGTCTCTAAATTTTAACTTGAACAGGATACTTCGTAAATTTACATATTTTTAACATTTTTTAAATTATCATCCAAACAATAGAATTTATCTAAAATATTTGAATTCCCTGAAAAGATTACCTTATCTCAAAACATTCCTCCATCCAAATAGACTCTAAAGATATAGAGGATGAAGAAGAAATTACTTTCTCTTTCAATTTTGTTTATCCTCCAATTGATTTCAGGTTCGTTTGTCAAATTCCTTCTCTATCACTTTTTCTGTGTATTGTTTTCATACGATTGTGAATTTGTGATAATGGTTAATTTACGGAACTTGCTTTATCAAAGAGTATGCTTTTGTTAATTTCACCAAGTCGAAGGTAGCTTGGAAATTCCTTGAGACAAATGCAAATAAGAAATGGAATTTGTTTCTTTCCGATAAGATACGCGTTGTTGTTGTAGCACAGCTTCAAGTATGGTTTGCATACTAGACCTAAATCATTACATATCATTTCTATTTTATTGTTGCATTTGTGTGTCCTAATTGAAGTTTTGTTTCATAAAACTTTTACTTCAATTTGTTGATCATGTCTTTCAAGATTGGGATCTCGTTATAAGTTGTATATATGAATTCATTTATGCACAACTTAATGAAATTCATATGGCAAGCAATAATTCTCTCTTCTTCTCTCTGATCCAAACTCTAGAAGGTTATAACTGTTTTTTTTCCAGTTTTAACCGTTTATCCACCTTGTTCTATAGACTTATCCACCTGGTTCTATAGAGAAAAACACCATTGTTGCACTAACAATATACACATGTTCCGTATATACTAGTTTGTTCTTGATGAGGCACTGCATATTGCATAAGTAGTCGGATTGCATTTAATTTCAGTAGAACACTTGACTTGATTGGCATTAGAATGTTAGGTTGTTCACTGTTTCTTGAGAAGGCACCGTTAGGTAATTAAGAAATACCATGAAATCTTCAACAAAAAAAAAGGACAGTATTTATTAGGAGCTTTAAAAACATTGGAGTACTTCTCATTTGGCAATCCTTACATTGGAGTATCTATTAGGAGCTTTAAAAAAGGACAGGAGTATTTATTACTTTCTATATTTAATCCTTGACAAGTGTCCCAATATGGCCTTTTAGAAAGAAAAGGAAATAAAAAATGTCCCAAAAGGACTATTTGACATTTCCTTGCATTTAGTACTTAGGGATGATGACTGACCCAATTTTTGGAAGAAGAAATGACGTTGAAGTTCCATATAAAGAATCAGATTTAATGTTGGTTCATTTATGTTCAGGGACAAAGCCAAATTTGGTTCTGTTATCTGTGTCATGCCACCATAACACAATCAAAGCAAACTCGTTTGCATGTGTGAGCACCAACCAAGACTCTTTATTTTGCATAATGACTAATGGAATTTGATTTTCTGGGCAGGCTACTTCCACGTCCAGAAAATGATGTTGAATACTTGCATGGAATTTTGGAATCCATTGCACGTATAGAGGTAAGAAAAATATTAAGTGTATGTTTGTGTTCATAATTATATGAAGTAAAATTGATTTTGACATTTTTGATGTTCTAGAGTACAATTGATTTTGTTTCAAGAACTGGTTTCTAACTTAAGGCTATGTTTGGATAAACAACTTAATTTGCAATTTATAACATAAGAGCTTATCCTAATAAGCGATTATGTATAAGCTATTTCTCTAAGAAAAGATAAAATGAAGTTAAATTGTTTTCATATAAACTATAACCCGTTTTCGTAAACTTTATTGGAGAACCTATTGATAATTAATTTTGTTTTGTTTGGATTTATATATATTTAGAGAGGTGAAACTTCCAAATTGAATTTTTACTAAAATGTTCTATAGTGGCTCAGATCCTTGCCATGGGTTCGAATTGAACTACAACTATCAATACAAAAGTGAATCAGAGGCACATATGGATTAGCCTTAACCTTCAAAGATAGCAGACTGAGCAAGTATAATTTAGAAATATGTTAAAAAGATGTAATTTTTGGTACTTTAGGTACTACAGATGGTGGGAAATATGTAGAAGTAGAAAATATGTAATCTTAGGTACTAAAAAGGGGTGCGGTTTAGCATGAGAAAGAGAAGTTGTTTCCTATCATAGGAAAGTAAATTTGGAAGTTGTTTCCCACCAGGAAAGTAAATTTTAACCATTTGATCAAATGAGAAACACATTTTAATCCTACTCTCTCAACACCACCTCCACCATCAGCATAAGGTGACTGTTTCTGTCCAAGCTCTCATCAACACTCTTCAATTCTTCTTGAATTGCAAACAGTAATTAAATTTATTTATTATCCAAATCTAATGAATTTCCAAATCTAACGAAGTTGTAGACACTGCAAGTCTACGACAACACAAATCAAAAGTTAATTCTGAGAGAAAAAAACATAATGGCTTACAATATTTTCTTTTCCATTAAGAACGCAACTTCCACATACCAATTATGAATCATGAATTTCGTCAAAAAATTATGAATCATGAACAAAAAATCTCAACAAAAAAAAATGCAAAAATTGAAAATGGGTGAATTTTGGATTCGGATCGGCAGCATCGTTCTCTACCGCAATGCCTATCGCAAATATCTCACTGTTTGATTAACTTAATGGCTGGGATATTAAATGTAATTATGGAATCAAAAAACACTTCTTTTGTTGGAAGCAAGGATTAATAAACCCCACCTGCATACAGGTAGATTGGACTTAGTACCGGCGACTCGATGCACGACGGCGACTTGGTGAACGACCGCAAACATGGCCAAGCTACGATTTACGGCATAACAACGGTTGGGTTATTTCAAAAAAAAAATTCTTTTCTTCTCAATTTCTAGTTTCAAAACTTTGATGAGATTACTAACCTTCTTCAGCCATTTATGTTTCTACAGATATATGACTGTAAATGTTTTAATAAGGTTGGAGAAGACAGTGTGTTTTGGTGAGTGGGGACATGAAAGAGAGAGGATGAAAGATAGTGTAGAAAATGATCTAGTGTTGAGGGAATATGATAAGAGCGTGTTCCTTATTTGATCAAATAGTTAAAATTTATTTTTTCATGGTGGAAAACAACTCCCATTTTCTATGCTAAATCCCACCCACTTTCTAAGAAGAGTTTGTTTTCTTTGGGTTTTTTTGTTTACATGAGACCAATGGTATATTTATATCTTTAACACTTATAGCATTGCCTCAACGACAATCTCTAGTATTTTCCTTTATTTTTTATTATACCCGATCAAGCTGATCCAAACCAACACGTTGTTTATCGATTTGGTTTAAGTTTTATTCTAAAATCGTGTAAATCCAACTAAAACTAATATGTATACTTTTGATCGGTTTGAGTAAGAGATTCACTCTTTATAAATTATTTCTTTGAAAAATGTGTATGCTTTATTTGAACAGAAGAAATCACATGATATATTAAATATTGATATTTTATCAAATGAAAAATATTGATATTCTTTTTTAACAGCTAGACTAATAGAATTGTCTCAAATTAAATAAAAGTTATGTATATGATATTATATCCAATGTGTTGACAAATAACTCAAAAGATACTCTCTTCGTTCCTTGTTAGATGAAATAGTTGACTATGACACACATATCAATGCATACTTTTTATCTTTAATTATCTATTTAAAAAAATTATGAAAATTTAATATTTTGAAAATATTCATCAAAGCAAATCCAACATTTTATATAATATTATTTATTATTGTATACTAGTATGAAAATACGTTCGAAATATGTCACGTCTAAAGTGTATATTGTCAACCAGGTAATCTAATAAACAACTGAGAGAGTATATAACTTGGAAAATGTGTAATACTAAGTACATTGCATATAAAAAAAAATTGTACTTAGCATATATTTACTTAAATGCAATTTATTGTGAAATGATATCTGACCACTTTGTGACAACTTTTTGACAATCTTATTTCTTATACTTATATTATGCTCTTATTTTCTCTCTTCATTTTTTTCTCTCTATTATTTTTTATCAATAAAAAGATAAAAAATGAAAGTTATCACTAAAATTGTCTCAAATGGTTGTTCAAATATCCCTACTTTTTATACAAATTAAGATAAGATGGGAATTGAGTTTTTGAATATGCATTGTAAACCTCTTGCCACTAAACTATATGCTACATATTTAGAGATGTTTGTTTGGATCGTGCGTGGTGCTCAATGTAGACCTAAGGACAAAAAACTTACATCAGATAGTACTAAAATGAAGAAACAATGTAACCAACGATATGCATAGAGAAATATTTACATTCCTTAAAAAAAAAAAATATTTACATTAATCTGAATAATATTTTAGTGAAAAATGCCATACTAGGCTTAGTTCATGGAGTCCTTGTCTGAGTGAAAAAAAGGGAAGATAATTAGAGGAAGCGTGACGGTGTATAAAAACTTGGACAAAAGAATGAAGCGGTACAAGTGGCTCAGGATTAAAGAGGGAAACATTCGGTTCAGGTGTCAGAGCATGAATTTAACTTTTAACTGCATGTTTCTATCTTAGGCAAATCTTTGCATTAAATGCAATATCCTCAACGTAATCATTATAGTAGTTTCTGTTCATCTTTCTTTCCAGTTCTATGATTTCTTCTACCAGCAACCATATCCATGTCTATTCATTTCATAGCACGTTTTACTGGGAGAAGATTATCTTCATTTTTTTGACAGGATAACACATAAAAACAAACATCGAAA
>Ga0228711_1005009_pt1 | contig 20222 bp, 12 predicted proteins | sample MedpolnodulmetaG_2_FD_177996 | JGI IMG/M metagenome (GOLD analysis project Ga0228711, IMG submission 177996) | Root nodule microbial communities from Medicago polymorpha collected in Santa Monica, California, United States - brown nodules | ecosystem: Host-associated > Plants > Roots > Nodule... | reverse complement strand
TTTTTGCTAAGCAAGGAGAGAGGACCGACATCAAAAGAAAACATCGACATTCCAACTAGGTTGGCACTCTAAAAACCTTCCATCTTATGCCGAATAACTCTGAAAATTTATTAAAAAAGGGGGAAAACTGTAAGATGCCTACTTCTCATTATTACTTACTACTCATCCCAAAAATTAATAATTTAAATATAAAATTCATATCTTAATTAAGTTTTATTTTTCATCTTTTTGTTCTGGGGGCTTCTAAGTGCAGTTAGAAAACTAACTTTTTTAGAAAAGTTATTTTGTTTAGTTAAATAGTATAATTCTCGATGTCATGTCAGCTAGTATCATGTTGGTGAACCACTTTAAAACTAAACTTTACATTATTACAAATCAGTCCTTATACAAAATATTAAGGAGAATTTCAATTTTATTGCACAAATGAAAATCTATGTTTAATTTTGATTTTGATTAAATCAGGAACATGATTGCAATAAGTAAAGATATAAAGACACACATTATGGGCAAATGTGCGATACACCATATAATCAGACGTGATCTGGATTAAATACACAAATACTCAATGGTTGATCATTTAACTTCACAAATTAAGTCATTCTCACTTCACCCTAGAATTTTCCTTTTGGTTTAATTCCGCACTCTTTCTTTCATTGGACAAACCATTGTTTTAGTCTTAAAACGATAGCGGTGTCATATTAATCTTTGACTCACTTAAAATTTCAAATTAATCATTAATTATAGACTTTGTTAGTCATTTCCTCTGACGTTTAGAAGAGATTTTAACACGACAATTTTGAAAGGCAACTTGCTTGTTGGCATGTCTAAGGGACTAAAACGAGAGAAAATAAAAGAAAATAAACATGTCTTTTTCTACCAAAACCTTTAATTTGAAAAAATATAAACTCTAATTTCCTCTTGTTCCTTTTCATTGTTGTTGTCGCCGTTAATACACAGAGGTCGGATGTACATGATGATGGAAGGTGGTGCGTATTAATCACAACAAAGCCATTCTTCATTACGGATGTGATCATCTTTTCAAGTGATGATGCTTTATTGTGGTTCTAGTATAGAAGGGTTGTTAGGCATGTTGAACAAACCCATCTTAACAGATGTAAAACCATTCTTCACTTGCTCAATCAGAAAGGACAAATCCTTAATTCTCATTGTGATGATTTGTCATTTCTGATTGTTCTGAAATTAACTTTGTCTTGGTTGCTTGATGAATATGGTTATATGGATACTTTATTTGAGTTAATAAATTGATTGAAGCACTTATAAATCCAAATTATGAAGAACAGAAAGAAACTAACTGATTTTGTCAAAAAGAAAGAAACTAACTGATGGTAAGATAACAAAATTGTTTAGTATTTGTTTCTTGCTAGTGCTTTCACACATTAATATCTAGGAAATTTCAAATGATTGACTTGACATTTTATACTTTCAAGTCGCATAGCCACATTTTTAATGCGTAGAACATGTGTTTGTAAACTATTCATTTAACACATGTATGTAATTGTTTTGAACGACACATGGGATTGGGCCATTCTGGTCTGGTTTCACATCATTTTCCCATCGCTCTCCATTGAGTTGGGATCCTCCCGATCATGGTGATTGCTTAATAGTTCTCTCAAATTGTTTAATCTAGTTAGAGACGATATTTTTTATTTATTTTCAAATTGATATAATTTGGGAACTAATGTGTTAATATGTGATGTAATTTTGAGACTAACTTACAATAAATTAGGGATGGTAAAAAGGGCCAACCCGCCCTGCCCCGTCAATAACCCGTCTAAAAAGGGGTAGAGCGGGGCAGACCGACGGGTTGACCCGTCTAAAAAGGAGTTGAGAAATAGGGTTGAAAATCTCGCTCCACTCCGTTTAATGGCGGACCGGCGGGTTGACCCGTCAATTTTTTAAAAATAAAAAATATTAATTAAAATCTTCAAATAAACAATGCAAAAAATGTATAAATTTAATACCAATTTAAAGAAATCTAAATATATAACTAATGACTCCACCAAAAATATGAAAATAATTACTTAGACATATAAATTACATCTTCTAAAATTCTATAATAAATCAATAAGACATTGAAAATAAAAACTCCATGAGTTATCAATTAACTAACTATTAAAAATATAAGACTAAAATCATCCTATAATAAATCAATACGACATTGAAAATAAAAACTCCATGAGTTATCAATTAACTAACTATTAAAAATATAAGACTAAAATCATAAAACACAAGCAATAAAATTAATTGAATTTTTCCCCCCAATATATAGAGGTGAAAATTGGAAAATTGAGTTGACTTATAAATAAAAAGAAGTGAAAAAACGAGTTTCTTTCTAACATATCAACCCAACAGGCCACTCCCCGTTCCGTCACCTCCCCGCTTTTTAGTGGGTTAGGCGGAGCGGGCACCCTTCTTGTGGAGGGTTCAAAATCTCAACCCACCCCACTAAAAATGGCGGGTTAAACGGGCCAACCCGACGGGTCCAACTCATTTTGCCATCCCTACGGTAAATCTCCTATCTCCTATACATACATTTGAGAATAGAGAAATGAGGCAATACACATGACATAACAAAATGAAATACATAATAAAAGTGACATGTGGCTAGTTGAACCATAAACATACGAATATGAAAATAAATATATTTGTTACATTTTTAAAACTTAAATTCCAATTACTAGCATTTTTGACTTACCAAAATGACAAAACATACACCAACAATCAAATATCATGTTAAAGTCAAAAAAATTTAAAAAACAGATAAGGAATTATATTAAATTAACATAATGAAAGAAAAAGTTAAAAAAAAATCAGTCAAGAAAAAAGTCAAATTTAGATTTTATTATATATATATATTGTTTTAAAACTCAAAATTCAATTTAATAATAATAACTATAATATTTTAAAAAAATTTTTTGCTAGGCAAGGAGAGAGGACAAGCATCAAGAGGAAACACCAACAATCCAACTAGGTTGGCACACCGGGAAACCTCCATCCTATGCCACCAAACTCTAAAATTTTATTAAAAAAAGGGAAAAATATATATACAAGAAGAGGGGGGACTAGGTCAAAACCCTCAGAAGACAAAAAAAAAAAGAAGCTAAAGCAGACTACATAGACCTAATGAAACCTGTAGTTAGGCAAACCAACTCTATCACGAAAGAAGTCCAAGTGCAGTTCTGTCGGAAACGAGCATTCTGAAGGAGCGTTTCCTAGCACTCGCTTTTTCACTGCCTGTTATTGCTTCTTGGACAATACTCGTATATTCCAAAAAAGGATATTCATGAGGAATGAGGAATTGGACCCTTTGCACGGGTGTTGTATGTCGCCTTGCCTAACACTTGCCTTTTAGCTGCCTGGTGCTGCTTTTTGGAGAGGACTTGTGTGAAACCCTCTTCCGCCACACGTTGGTCATATTCACGAATACGTGCCCATAAATCTAAATCACTCTGAACATTTTTTGAAACAGGAATTTTCTAGTGCTGAACACGCATAGGAGCAGTGGCTTCAACATTTGTTTCATTTAAAATGAATTTCAAGCAAGTTATATACTTTTTTTCTTATATAAAGCTTTAAATAATTTAACATAATTTATTTGAATATTTTTTGCTATATCAAAATATTGTTATTATTACATTATTAACCAATTATGAATCCTTAAGAAAAAAAACAATTATGAAAAATCCGGATGTTGATCCAATTACTATAACATGTAAAAAGTAAATAATTTTGAACACAAAAAATTGATATTGTAGCAATTTATGAATTTGAGTTATAAACATTAGAGAGAATAATAAAACATAAGATAATATTTGATATATGAAATAAAATTAATAAGTTGTTAAAAAATATTTTCATTTCATCGATTCACATTACTTTCGTTTTCCTTAACAAAAACATTACAATGATTTCATTCAAAAACAAATAGTACCAAACTTTGAAAATCAATTTTTTAAACCACTTATTCATAATAAAAATAAGTTAGGATAGGAAACTCCGAGATAAGTTACTTCAGTTAATAATCAATTATAAATAATAAATTTCATTAATTCATTATTCATGAGACAAATATGTGTTGCCAATAAATATTAAAAAAATTGAGACAAATATTTTTCACTAATGAATATTAAAAAGCACGAGACACATTCATCTCTGATAGATAAAAAGAACACGTGACATATACTTATAACAGATAAGTACATACAATTAAAGACAAATATTAGCAATTAATACATAAAAAACACGGTATAAATATTTGTCAAGGATATATACAAATATATATATATATATATATATATATATATATATATTCACTAATAAATATTGAAAAAATTAACTAAAAAATATTGTTATTTATACATAAAAATAAAAACAAGAGATAAAAATAAAAATAACACAAGATAAATATTCTTTACCATTACTTTAAACAAAATACAAGACAAATATTCATCCCTGATAAATATTAAAAAAAAAAGGAAAAATATTTGTCCCTTATACATAAAAAAACATGAGACATGTATTTTCAATAAATAAATAAAAAAAATACATGTGTAATGTTTACCCCTTAATACACAATAAAATATGGAACAAATATATATCGTTGGAAAAAAATATTCATTGATACATAGAAACACGGGACAAATATTTGACAGTGATAAATATTTAAAAAAAATATGGCACACATATTAATCTCTAAATCACCTTTCAAAAAAAAACTTAATCATGAAGAAAACACGGGGAAACTCTTAATCATTGATAAATATTACTTTTTTCAAACCCAAAGCAATGCAAGATTCATTATACAAATTCATTAAAAAAATAGGAATACAAAGAAAGAAAAGTGAAAATAGTTCAACATTGATCTTTTCAAAAAGATTTAAATTTAAAGTTAGGCAGGTCTAACTTATTTCTTATGTATTTTAGGTTAATATTATCAGGAAGAAAGGGAAACCAAATAAGAGAAGAAAATAATTTCCTAATAAAAAATGCTAAGACAATGTTAGATAACATATCTTTAAAAATTAAGTGATAAATATTAAGAAAACACTCAACAAATATTAAAAAACATAGGATTGATATTTGTAACTGATACATAAAAAATTACAGGACAAGTCTTTATCATTTTTTTTATGAGGTTTTACCAGTGATAATTATATGAAAAGATAATTATATGAAAAAATAGGACAAATATTTGTCAGTAATAAACACATAACATATATTTGCATTATAAATATAAAAAAAAAGGAAAACTATTTATCATTGATACATAACAAGTTTGGGTCAAATATTTATCACTGATAAAAAAATACTATGAAAATATTATTCATTGACACATAAGAAAATACGGGAGTAATATTTGTCATTGGTAAATCTAGAAAGAAAAAAATAAATAAACAAGGAACACATATTTATGATTGATACATAAAACAAAGGAAAATCTTTTTTGTAGACATATAAAAAATAATTGAAATATATTTATCACTAACAAACATAAAAAATATAAGACACATATTTGTCATTGCGACATAAGAAAACACGGATAAATTTTAAAAAAACATAGGGTAAATGATTTCCTTCGATAAATAAAAAATTAGAGATTGAAAAATAGTAGCCTATTACCCGTGCATTGCACGGGTTAACACACCAGTTATATACAAAATAACAAAAAGATCAAGATGCTCATTGTAATTTAAAATCACGATATTTTCTTTTCCTAATTCACGCACTATTATTATATATATTTTTTCGTGCGGGAAAGGTAAATGTTCTACCCTCCAACTTTAGGGGATAAATTTGTGATTTACTCTACAATTTAGAGGCGAATTGGTGATTTACTCTTACTTTTGCCAATGAAATATGTTTTTATTCAAAGCAAAAATGTAAGTTTTTACATTAAGTTGATAACTATGTTAGATATTAATTATGGTATAGATATTACAAACACAATATTTAAAACAATATGTTAGAGTGTGTATTAGAAATATTATTTTTAAATATTTTGTGGAACCTTTGATGATGATTTCTCCAAGTGTACGAGATCGTTCAAGTAGTAGAGTTTAGTGTCGATCTGGAGGAATGCATTTACCATTGAATCATATTTCTAGTAATTAATCGAACAAAATGGTTCTGGTTTATTTGATTGCAATATTGAAATTTAAACAATTAAAATGTTTTTTTAATTAATAAGGATGAAGATATTTGAGAAGAGTTTCACTAGGCTCCAATCTTGACTGGCTGTATTGACTATGACTATTGAATCACCTTATGAAATTTTCTAAATTATTCTTGCCCTAATTCTTTAGAGGCAGAATCGTTAATTCTAAAATAACCCACAATTCTTTAGTGAATTTAAGATTAAAATTAAGCTGAACTAGAATTCTTAATTGGTTTCAAGAGTTCACATCAAAGCATTGACTATGGAGGTAAGATTTTCTTATCTGAAAAGTTTATAAATTCAACTTTCGTTTTACGATATAAATCGTAGATCAATTTAAAGACGATCAGAACTTAAAAGGCATTAAGAATAAATAGTTCTCATCTTAAACCTAAAAGTTCATATTTAATTCCTCACCATTTGTAAAAAAAAAAAACTTTTGCATGAGAGATGTCTATAATGTTATTAAACATGACTGCAAAAACTGCAAACAATAATTCAAAATTTCAAAGGATATACAATTTAATCAAAATCATGGACCAGAAACAATGACATAAAACATTTGGAGGATCAAAACTTACTGAAAATATTTAGAGGGACTAAAAATGAAATGTAATATATCCATAGAGATCACAGGTTTAATTAACTATAAAGGTTATAAGACAACAAAAAGGGTATCAATCTCTAATTTAATTTGGTGGGAACACTATAGTGACTTCTTTAAATATACTATCCTTGATCACATTTATAAACAACTTTTTGTTCTTTAGATTCATTAAATAACTAATATAGTCCAGATACATCGATTATTTAATGAATCTGAAAAATGAAAATTGCTTATAAATGTAACTGGAGGAAGTAAGGTAGACAGTGCCATATTTCAACAATAATTGTGTTATGAAACCAGAATGTGCGTCAGAGATAAAACACGTGAATAATACAAATATTCAAGAAATAGACGTCACGTCTTCAAAAGTTCTCAAAACATGCATATTAAAATTTCTCAAAACGTCGCAGCGGATAAATAACATACATCTCCAAATAGCCATGTCATAAACATTATACATACATCATCAAATAAATCTCCAATCTCAACATATGAGTAAAATCTCAACAACATAGTCCACATCAAAATAAACATAAAGACCGACATCCTAAATCAAAGCCCTATACAAAAACGAAAAACAGATAACAGAGGAAGCTCCCGCTATCCTCAAGCACTCACAAGCAAAGCAACTAATCCTGCAAGTCGTCTACCCATTCATACAAATAGGTAGGCAGTCCACCACAGACCACTGAGGGTTAACTTCATATCATCATAATCAAGCATAAACAAACATATGCATTCAAGGATTCGTGCATAACTCATATACATACTCGACATTCCTAGAATACTACCAACACATATATATTATCCCAATTCAACATTGATCATGTTATCATACTTCTATCATAACACATCAAGCATAATCATACCTTAAATCATAATCAAGGTTCATCACTTAACAACATCAATCAATATAAGAATTACTCACCTTATTCCTCATTTAGCATAATTAACTCAACAAATAGAAGTTAACATTTCAAAGCTACAAACAAGGAAATTATCGTAAGATCACTCAATCACATACATATAATTCACACTTCATCATTTCACCCACATAAATTTCATCATTTAAAATCCCCAAGTGTACAAGTATAACAAAACATCATCAAGTACACATCTTCACATATTCACATATTCACCAAATATCACCAAGTGTACAATTCACCAAACTCACCAATGCACATAAACATTTATGCACATAATCAACTAAATCACATAATTCACCATTCACAATATCCACCAATCACATAAGCAATTATGACTCATGAAAAATTATGCAATGTGCCTAGACACGACTCATATATGCATGCGGTACCGTCACCAACAACGTCTAGGCCGTCACCCCATGATGCAACAAAAACATCATATAACCATTGAATACAAAGTATTCAAACCACAACACTGCATATAAATATCCTAAATCACCTCAACTGGATATAAAAATCCACGACTTATGATGCATGAACATATGACACACTATGCATATATTCAACAACAACTCACCATCAACAATCAACATTTAACATGTTCAACAAACATCGAAACATAACCATATTTATCACCAATCATTCATCAAATAATCATCACCAAAAACAAACATCTTTCATATATGCAAGCACCACAATTATCATCATCAAATTGCATGTAAGAATTCAATAACATAATTCAATACATGCAATCACCACATCCAATTATCAACATTAAACATGTATACATTCACCATCAACAATCGACATTTAGCATCACTATCAAATTATCCTCAAAAGACAACACTTTGAAAGAAAGTCGACATTATATAGAATTTAACCAAAACTAGCAAACATACACAATTGCCTCAACAAAACACATGCATTACTCACATATTTTCATAGTAGCTTAGGCATATGAGTATCCTAGGCCAATTCCAAGAATCACTAATTACGACAAGTTTGTATCATTTTACAAAAAGATCTTTTCGACATTTTCAAAACAAGACAACTTATTCCAAGTGTGCAAACCTACAATTCAATCCTAATCGATCATATAATCATGAACATAGGCCACTTACAAACTATCAAGTCTTAATTCAAAGTTTCACCAAAGTTCATTTGAGAAAATCCTAAGTTCGTATGTTCCACTATTTTACCAAAAGCCAAGTTTCATGGGATTATGGCTATCCACAAAACTTACATGCTTCATCTAAGTCCATTAGAACAGTAGACAAGTCATGTAACCATAAAAAGTCCATTTTCCAATTAACTCTAGAAAAACAAGGAAACCAATTCATTTGCCTCCACTATGCATATACAATAATCACATTTGTGTGCAGTTGCGTATACACGTGTGTTTCATAGGCCAATGCCGACAAATATGAAAAATTCATCTAAGTTCTTCTCATAATTACTTCATTTAATGTCAAGCAACACAAGAACTCATTAGACCCTTTCATAGAAACACCCCTTGATAGTAAGGATAAAGTCTCTACACTTAGAAATAAGTTTGGAAGCAATTGGATTGAAGAAAAATGCATTTTTGAGGTTTCTGGGTTGTCAAAATTGCTTCATGATTTATACAGTTGCCTCATGATTTTGGCAGAGTATCAGACTATACAGAAATTTGTTGTTGCAATCAACAACAACAACACTAATTTATACCAATTTAAGCAAAAATCATCAAGTACTCATATCTATACAACTTAGGCATGTAAATTCAACATCAACAACTTAATTATCATCAAATTCACATACCCAAACATATCATCAGAATAAGAGCATGAATTTCACCAATTAAATTCACAATAATCATTTTTCACAATTAAGCACTTATGAATTTAAGTAGAAAAGAAATTATAACTTAAAGATTATGATTGAACACTATCCCCATTACCTCAATCGAGCACAAACCTAGTCTTAACTTCACTTTTTCTCCTTGAATCTCTACCCTCTTCTTAGTCTCCAAACTTCTTCTCTCTAGCCCTTGTTCTTACTCTTTCTCTCTCTCAAAAGTTTTGTGAAAATGAATGAATGAGTCTATGTGACCTAATTTCTCTAAAGACAAAAGTTTATATATGATCTACACAATTGGGCTCAACCCTCAAAATGTCTTAATAGACTCAAAGTTCCCATTAACTAATTCACAGTTTCTACTCACTTACGGTTAAAAATAACGAATAGTTACCAACTCTTAGTTAATTACCACAATCACTAGTAACTTAGTAAAAATATGATTCCCACTTAAAACACTTAAAATAATCCTCCTGGTAAAATTATTAATTTACCCTTTCTCACAAAATGACCAAAATATCATCGAGTCCAAAATGACTAAAATACCTTTCTTAAGCTAAAATTCACTAATCCCGAATAAAATACACAAAGACAAATAATCACACACAAGCATATATAAACACGCATAAATAAATAAATAAAATAAATCTAGCAAAAATCGGGTTGTTACAATTGTGGTTGTTTTGTCATAGCAAAAACATGATTAATGGCATGTGAATCTTTCACTTGTAGAGTGAGAAGCTTCAGGAATGTATCAAGCATTTCAGTAGATTTTGGTAGTACGTCTTACAAATGTCATCAATGAGCTAGATTATAAAATCGTAGTTGATGATTGTTTGCTTTGGAATTCGAAAATACCTTGAAAATAATATATGGAATACCACCGAAGAGATTATCTAGATGAGTGACGATTTAGTCGTTCTCTTTGAAATGTTTTACGACACTGTCAAAAAATGTGTAAGGTAGGATAGAATATGAGTTGCCCCACTTCCAAGATAAAACGACCAAGGTCACTGCAATGTAGGAAGTCGTTCAAGAATTACACCTTTAAATTTGGGTATTATGGCCACTAAAATATACTGTATACGATTTGAAATCGAAAGGACAAAAAGAAAAGATGAAGAGGAGAATAACTTGTTAACATAATTCGAAGGGAGATGAAGCTTTTCTATGCCAAATGAACTATGTGAGCTCTTTATTTAGAGAGAATTTACAACTGATTCTGTAATGTCCTGGATTATAATCCAAGACATTACGTCTAATTTTTTCCTTTTAGAAAAATAGGACTATTTTTTTTCTAAGAGTAGTCAAGCATAGTAAATTCCTAACTAGAACTTAACAAAAATAATTAAACTAATTTAGTTACAATTCAGAAAACTCAAATTTAATTCTCCGCGTACATGCTTCAAGCAACACATCAAACACACACACATCATATCTCATTTGGTACCTAAAATGTTGGTTGTAAGGGTTGGTCTTCAACACCCATGAAATAAAATCAATAATAAATTACAACCTCAACTAAGAATATACAACCATCATCAAGGAATTGTGCTAAAACATTTCTTTTTTTTAAAAAATAAAATAAAATAATATTCATCACTCTAAAATATACTATAAGAACAAACACAAGACTCAATGTGGATGCAGATGCATGAGATGCAAATAGACCATGATCCGGATATCGCCTCAATTGACATAATAATTTGAATCGCCCCATTTGACATATAATAATGATTTGGCATATAATAATAATCGCCCCAATTGACACTTAAAAGTCCATTGAATCGCTCAATTTGACACTTAAAAATCCATTGAATCGTCTCATTTGACACTTAATAATTCATCAAATGCAATGATATGTATGCTATGCACTCTTTTTTTCTTTCTTTTACTTTTGACACTTAGACCACACAAAATTATTAAACTTGCACACAACCTCTAAATACATGCACACCAAGGAATCATTTTAACTCAACAACATTTTCTATTTCACAAATAAACAATCATCCAGATTTACACATTCATCAAATCACATACTTTTACAAAATTGCAAATAATCAATTCTTATATTTTTCAATCATAACTAAAAAAAAACTAATAAATATTTTCACACTTATCCATTGAAATCATGGTCAAGACAAGAGCCCTTACCGCATGACCTACTTTTATTTCAAGCAACCAAGTCGCAGCTTCAACGCACCTACTCCAATTCCTCTCGTTCTTTACTTCATTCTAACAATGATCAGGTTGTAACGCATTGAATGGTGAACAAAGGTGATGAAACACTTTTTACGACTTCCATGGACTTTGAGAAGGAAATAAGAGAGAAATTATTTGATGGACTTAGATAATTTGGGGCTGAAATATATGATATAAAAAATGCTATGACTTCCTCTATATATTCAGGGTTACTGAGTACAGAACAATAGTGGACATAGTAATAATCTCTTTTATTTCATGAGTGAAGAGAAAAAGATGATCAATGGAATAAACTAGTGAATCTGAAAAGTAGAGGAAAAGAACCACAAACGTACAACTACAAAGGGAATTAATTTACCTTTAATTCTTGATGGAGAAAGACAATAGGTGTGTTGTATTTGACCAATGTTTGTGTAATGATCTTTGAATGGTTTTGTGATTACCACTTTAAAGGCAATCAAAGAGGAAAATAATTCAGCAATTAAGAAAACCTAGCCAATAAGTTTTACGTATGAACAAACTAAAGAAGGATGTAGAAATAGATCATGGGTCTATTAGTGGATGAAAATCGGTTTATGAATACTCCACGATTGTAGTGCCGCCGCTGTAGACCTAGGTTAGTTTTTACTTGTGAATAATTTTGGTGTAAGGTAAGACTTTCATTTTGACTAAAGCAAGTACTGTACACGTATAAGCTATTCAATTTTTGGCTTGGTCAAATTCATCTTGTTACTTCCCACTTAACTAACACGATTATTTCCTACTAATTTTATTTTAAGTAAATTAAATAATTAACATAGACACATTATAAAAATTTATGTCATCAAATAATTGGTATCAAAACAAATATGATTAGTATTAGAATGAATCATGTAAGGGATGATTATTCTATTTTTGTCGCACCCAATTGGTTAATAAAAATAAAATGGTTGGAATAAAATTCTAGTTAATTTACTCGACTTGGAAATGTCAAGATTTACTTGAATTTTCACACATAGAAATGAATTGTTGAACACCTAAATGAGAATTGGAGAAAATAATTTTTGGAGGACAAGTATAGAATATTGGGGCGTTACAGATTCGTGAGAAACTTGGGGAACAAGTGCTCTGCAAATTAGACCAAGTAACAAAACGGAGCTGATAGAGTTGGAGCGTGCACAAATAAGCGAAGAGAAATAATAATTGAAGTTGTTGGATCGAATATACACATTGAAAACGTGCACATTAAGTAAGCACTTTTAGATAATGTTAAAATTAATTAATTAACATTTTTGGGTAATAAAAAAAAATCATTTAGCTTAAGCCCGACTAAATGGCCGATGTCATAGCGCATGACATATATTTTTGAGTCGTCACTCCGTTCACAAAAGTTGGATAAACACCCTTAAAAGTGACTTCTCCACATATATAAACATTACTAATGTTTATTTTTGCGACTTTCAATTTCAACTCTAGTGCCCCAACATACATGTGTACTAACTCTCTCAAAACAAAAAAAAAATACATGTGTACTAACGGTTACTTTGGTTTGAGAAAAAAAAATGGGTCATGCTAACCGGGCACTGGTTAAGCATACAAAAAAAGGAATTTATTACCATAAAAGGAAACTTTGTTGACTTATTTATGGATTAATTATACAGTTTTCAATGCAATAATTACTATATAATTTCCCTTTTTTAGTATCTTTAACCAGTGCCCGGGGGCATCCGTTAGCATTTCCAAAAGAAAAATAACGGTGAAACAACTTTGACTAACATGTTGCGGTTTTAAGAATTTTTTTTCTTTCTTTTCTATTTCATAAAATAAAATTCAAAGACTAAATATAATTGGCTGGAATTTGAAATTTTCTCGTTGGCCTCTCTCAATTGGTCTACATTTGGGGTCCGTAACTTTCGATAAAAAAATTTTATGTTTAAAAGTGCATCGGGGGTTATCTCCGGACGGTTATTTTGTGAAAAATGTAAGCAATTAAGGGGGAGGGGGCAAAAGAGCAAGCTTCTCATAATTTTTAGTAACAATTAATGAAAAACAGGCCCAATTAATTCATTCCTACATTGAATCGGCCCAGAATACACAAAACACAGCTTAAAAGGCTCTTACTTTAGTCACCGCGTATTTCTTGCGCGTCAATTTTTTTTCTTTTCTTTAAAAGATGCTCTTGAGGATTTTTGAATTATATGACCAGTAGTGTGTGTTTGGTTAAGTACCGAACAGAACAACACAAAATAAGGTAGAACAGTACATGACAAATTTTAATAGCATTGATTTTTTTTTTTTTGTTTTATATGATTTTTGGGGGACGAAATGTTATTTTGGTATTTTAGCCAACTTGTACGTGAGACAAAAAGTTGTGCTGTGGTTTGGTGAGGGAAAAAAATATCAGTTTTTGTCCTGTCCCTTGCCTCTAGTTTGTCATGTACCTGAAGTTTGTATGTCATGTCCTTAATTTTTTAGCAAATCAAACACACCCGAAATTAGTTTTTCCTTATTTTTAGATGGAAAAAAGAGTTTCTCACCAATTTTTAAAAAATAGGGTGTGTTCCTTATTTTTTTTATTATAAAATCCAAACTACCCATATTAAAACATGTTTGGATTATATAATCTGAATTGCATCAACACAAAGATCAAGTTTGTTTGTGATAGAGATAGACAGTTTAAGAACCATACTAACCCCTATCTTTTTGTTTTAGGACACTATTAGTTGTTACCTCGTATCCCAATCGAAAATCCAATTTTCAGACTATTTGATCGAATCACTTCACCCCTCAAAATCCAAAATCCATCGTTTAAACCCATTTTTAAATTTTTCATATTCTCAGAAAAATTCAGAAAAAAAAATTGCATTAGCTTTATTTGATTTTTAGAATTTTTGCTGGTATTTTTTTTTAATATTTTTTTGATTTTATTTGACATGTTTTAAAATTTGTTTACTATGCTTTTTGATTGTGTACAAAAACAAAATTATCATCTATTGTAATGGAAAATATTATGATTGTTGCATATATATAAGTAAATTTCAGATATAATCGAAAAATCATAAAAAACATCTGACTTATATATAATCCGAAAATTCCTAAAAGTCTTGCCAAAAATGACCAACAAATAAAATTGGAATCAAATTTATACGAGGCCTTTTGTGCATGTAGGAAAAAATAAACGTATATCTTATCCGGGAAATAAACCTCTCTATTTTCCCCCTAAAAAAACCTCTATTTTTCCTTTTAAAAAAAACCTCTCTATCTTTCTCCTTGGAAAAACTTTTCTATTTTTAGTTTATTTTAGAATAAAAACCGTCTCTATTTGAGTTAAGAAAAACAATTTTTTTTCTTTTAAAAAAAGAGTTAGGAAAATGGTAAAGACACCTTGAGAAATACTTCCTAATTCTCTCTCTATCAAGTCAAGTATTGAATTGCTCAAAAAAAAATATTTAAGTATTGAATTATTTGTAAAAAAAAGGTTAAGTAATGATATACTAAATTTTATTTTTAAAATTAAGTATCGTTTTTTTTTTGAGGGAAAATTAAGTATCGTATTATGTTTAAAAAAATATAAAATACATTTTTCAATTCTATTACTACCTATGTCACTAAATATTGTAAAACAAAATTAATATTTTCCTACATTATTATGCTCCACAATATATTTATAATAATAGTTGAAAATTAACTAGTTATAACTTATAAGGATAGGAGTTTTATTAAATTGCGATATTTTTTATTCAGTTATAATTTATGTTTGTGTGTAAAATCTAGGATGACTACTATTGTTTTAACTTAATTAGTTGGCTAGAAAATTGAGATGCTTATCTAAATGAAAAATAGAGTTATTTTTATCCACAAAGGTGAGATTCAAACATCAAAGAAGGAAAAATGATCACAACTAGGTTGCCACCAAGAAACCATCTCATCCTTTGCCACACACTATAAATACGCTAAATAAAATGAAAAAATAACAAATATTGTGGACTAGAGCAGAAATCCATGAGAAAGGAAATATTAACGAAATATAAAATTTGTCTATTGCAACAAAAGTCTTCTAAAATAAAGCTTTGGAGGCAAATTCCACCAAGTACAAGTATAAGGTATTGGTTGAAGAACCAAAGGAAACTAATTTATCAGCACAGTTATTCCATTCTCTATATTTGTGAGAGACAACAAGCTCCATCTGATATCAAATAAAATAGTTCCCTATCTTTTTTTAAAAAAATTCTCAGCTATTCTTAAATTTTCAAGGAATGTAGTGCATGTATTTGAAAGCATTTACCACAAAAAAAAAATTACATTCAAGCTAAAGTTTGAGTCGGTCTTTAGCAAAAGAAGTTTCAATGGTTGTCACTGTTGCAATCAATTCAAATTCATAAGCAGAAAACCCGCAATAATTTTATTATTAGAATTATTATATTATTTAAAACTAGGACATACCTTCCTTTTAATAATTTAATTTAATGTGCTTTTTATACACATTCATCTAATAAAATCTTACCATATAAATATTTGAAGAGATATTTTAAAAATTCACATAACAAAACAGATATGATGGTTCTTAAAAAAAACATGATGGTGTATTTTGAGGATCCATGTGTGAACCGTTTTTATACTAGAAGGACATTTCAGTAATTTTAATCATTTACAAAAAAATTACATTGAGAAAAAAAATATTAATTTCCTATTGTAAGTAAGGGTGACAATTTGATCAACCAAATCCTTCGAGAAAAAAATTAAATTGATCAACCAATCCACAATCCATCCATTGATTAATACCTCCATAAAAAAAAAATTGTTGGTAAATTGGTTTAGATTCATCCATTTAAAACTATGAATGAGTTAAATCCATTAAATTTTTTTAAAAGTCCAATGAATCACCTTAAGATAAAACACATTCGTTTGATAAAATATAAATAGTTTATTTATAAATTAATTTAATAACAAAAAAAATTGATTTTATTTTTGGAAAAAGCGATTTGTTTTTTGTAATGTATTACAATTAATTTCATAAAAAATACTGAACAAAGTAAAAATTAAAATATTGTAATAAATAATAAGCTGAAAAAAAAAAACCAAATATGCCTGTAAAATTAGGGCTAGGGTAAAATAAAAAGTAGATATAACTATAAAATTAATTTCGTAAATAAAATAATTTTAAACTATTCACAAAAACTTTAAAATTAAACTTCCTTAAAAAAAACAGAAAACTTAAAACAAAATAGTTTAAAATGACAGTAAGATTTGACCAAAATAAAATGATGGTAAATTTTATTTTGAAAGAAAAGGAGTATGCTTATAGCATTTCATTAATAATAAGAGAGTTTATATAACGAGGTACACGATAATAAATAGTGGGACTATATTATAGATAGATGATGCTCCTTCATGTATTTGACACAATTTAGTTAATGAAATGCAATGAATTTCTACTTTCAAAAAAATAAATAGTGGGACTAGCGACTAAGCAGATGAGGTAGCTCACTCACATTAGTTGCTTGACAAGCCCCATCTACTACATGAGCACATGTTTATGTGGCATCTTACCAAAGTTGAGATTTCTATGCTTCCAAAGACTCCAAAGGACAGCTGTAAATCGTTGACCAAGATCTTGCGAGAGCTGATGTAACAATTCGAAAATGGAATCAACTGCTGAATTCTTTTCTGAGTAACACCTAAAATGATGGTAAAAATAGATAGCTGTTAAATTGTCGCGGTTATTCAATTTAAAATAGACCGTCAACAGAAGGTTTCTCAAAATAAATAAATTCAGTGCTGGTGTACAACGTATGCGTCAGTTATGGCTGTTGAATTTGTCTGTTTATGTGGACATGTGTGGACTCAAAAAATAATATTTGTCAACGCACCACAAGGATACTCTTCTGTGTTGTGTTGAACTAACAAAGTTGGAAGGTAGAAGTGAAATAGTCTAATCTATGTTCTTTAAGTGGTAATGTTTGTTTTGTCCTTCGTCCTCTCAATAAACAAGAAAAACAAAGTATAACCACAATCATTGTATTAAGATTATTAATAAAAATATTTTTAGCAATTTATATGTGAAACTCTTTTTTTATTTATTTATATGGAACTTTAATATACTATCCACAAGTCCTAGCTCAACTGGTAAAATGTCAAAATTGTTATGTCAGATATCATGATCGAAGTTCAAACCCCGACACTTTCACTCAAACAGACATTGGGGATAATCGACTATGAGACCTTAAGAAGGAGTACACTCCCAGGTCTCAGATCAATACCATCATGTCAACCTAATTTAGTTCCATGTAATAAAATATATTATTTTCAACTAGGGTTTAGACGGGCACTTCGTGTCTGTTTGTCCTCTTTTTTTACTGTGTTAATGCATGTAAATTATAAGCAATATTTTTATTTTTATTTTATTTTGATTAAAATTTTATGTACAAATGTTTGTGACTTTTAAATACTCCCTCCGTCATAAATTATAGTTAGTTGTTTTGGGAAAAAATTTGACCCAAAATATAAGCCGTTTAACAATATCAATGAAACATTAATATTGTTTTTCTTATGATACCTTTAACTACTTATTATTCACTTTTTCTTCAATTGATTAATTTATCTTTCTCATACCATTAATTGAGAATAATTTTATAAAATAACTCATGATTTCTCTTTTGTACACAAAATTAATAACGTTTCTTAACATGTGTATGACCAAAATGACTCATAATTTAGAACAGGGAGAGTAGTAACACACTATGTATATCTTTTACCCATAATATAATAAAAAAAAATTATTTTTTTTCAATAACATCAACAATATAAAATTATTAAAAATAAATTCGTATAAAGATATACTTAAAATAATGAAAATGAAACCCAAAATAATCATATATTCTCATTATATTTTTGAAAAAGTGTATTCATTATATATTATTATAGATATAAAATTTATACTTTTAGGTTCTTTAACAAATACCTTAAATATATTCGTTAACAAGAAACTTTTTTGGAGAAACAACCAAAGTGAACCCCATTAAAGAATATAATTCTATTGGGATGATAATGAGTCATAAATATAATATGATCGACGTTAGTTTTTGGGGTTATACCATATGCTTATGGTGCCATTTAACCTGGAAAGGAGACTTCTTTTCCACCATGGGAAAGTCCCTTTACCTAGGACAGCTGTCAGTTAGAAACTGGCAGAACAAAAAAGAAAACTCAGTATATTTTACTGCACCTTCTTATTTTCTAACAACAACGGAAAGCACACTTCAGTACTTCACCCACTACTGAAGCATTAAAGCTTCAAAATTTCTTCTTCTTAGACACTACAAAACACAGAACATAAGAAAACCTAGAAAAAAGCTTAACATAGTATACTGTCTTTTTTTATTTTTTATGAATTGGAGTATACTGTCATTTGATTACATAACACAGAACATCAATTATTCTTCTTTTCTCCTTCGATTACTTGGTAATTTCAACAACGGTAGTTTTGATTAAAGTGTTGTTGAATCAGGATTTAGAGTTGTGGATTTCTAGATTTGAGTCATTCAACCTTGAATCCTTTCTTGGGTTGGTGTTCTTTTTTGCAGATTGTTTTATTTTTAGAGTTGGATTTTGGGGGTTTTGTTTTAAGGATGTTGATGATGATTCTGGATTGTTCATAATATTTCAACATTCCTGTTTGATATTCAGCAAAAGAGAAATGTGTATTATGTGTTGTTGATGCTAAAAAAAGTGTGTGGTTGATTGATATGTGACAAGAGAGATACAGATTCAGGGAGAATAAAAGAAACAAATCTGAAGAGGTTCGATGAAGGAGATGATGATGATGAAGGAGATTTTAGTGTTTGATGAAGAGAGGCAGGGAAGAAGGTAAGGCAAAGTTAGTGTTTGATGAAGGGATAAAACTGTAAAAGCAACAGTTAATATAAACAATTTAGAGGGTAATTAATAATTAGTTAAAGCAATTAGAAACTGACCTTTGAAATTTGAATTTATGGTAGTATTTAATTAATGCAATTAATTTAATCTTAAAATTATAATTAACCAAATGATAATAAACAATTGGACGTGCGGTCTCATTGTTTTTTTGCATGTAAATTGCCAAAAAGTCACAAGCAGGTATCCTATCTAAAATCTGAACCATTGAATTATAAAAATAATATATCTATGGCTGAAAAGCAACTTTTCCATCATGGGAAAAAACTCTCATTTTCCATACTAAATCCCATCTATGCTTATATTATATGACTCTCCGTGTGGTTTTGAAACTTCGATAACGTGGCCATCAGTCAATCATAAGATTGTCAACGTATATAATCCATTGTTTATACATTAGTCAACCTGACCGCGTACGGATTTACATCTAAATTTTTTCAATTATTAGCATTATCATTGTTAGAGTGGAAACTAAGCAAATAGATTAAGAAGTAGCTCTACTAAGGGTGAAGGGAACTAATACTTTTTTTTTTTTTTTTTTTTAAAAAAAATAATATTCAATTAA
>Ga0228711_1005008_pt1 | contig 20222 bp, 7 predicted proteins | sample MedpolnodulmetaG_2_FD_177996 | JGI IMG/M metagenome (GOLD analysis project Ga0228711, IMG submission 177996) | Root nodule microbial communities from Medicago polymorpha collected in Santa Monica, California, United States - brown nodules | ecosystem: Host-associated > Plants > Roots > Nodule... | reverse complement strand
ATCAAATTTTAAAAAGATTTGCTCCCCTCCCCTTCCCTTCTAAAAATTGAACCAAACACTTCAAATTAAAAATCTCCCCTCCCCTCCCCGCCCCTCCCCTCCAAAACTCTCGAACCAAACGGACCCTAAGAGAGAATTTTTTTGACAAAATATCCCTTTAATCTTTTGTTTCCATTAAATAAACTTTTAATCCTTATAAATATTTTTAATTTTATTTTCAATTCTTCTAAAAAAATTCAGCAACATTTGATCCCCAAATATTTTCAATCATGACTTTTGGTCTTGTTTTTAAGCCAACTCAATGTATACTCTTTGTATTTTTAAAATAATTTTTTTGGAGATGTTTAGAACTAGTGTGCGACTCGTATGCGGACACACGGGTAAATTTATCTTCAACATACAGTGATAATAATTGTCAAATATTCAAAACAACAAAATCATATCATTAAATTATTTCATGTTACACCCCATATTGATTAAATAATTTTTTCAGTATATGGCAACAAATAGGACAACATAAAAGCACTTTATATGAATCGAATATTAACGGCCACACCTTTGCATAATTAGAAAAACTTCGATATGTGGCAACAAAAACAATTAGAGCATATTATATAAAACAAATTGAAAGTTTCCAAACATAATTCTACATAATTAAAAATACAACATAAACATAGAAGACGAATAAAAGAAAGCACTTTCACCTTCAACTCCAAAAACATCTCCTACATAATTGAAAGTTTCCAAACACAATTCTAGTGTGCAGCCCATGCGACGCACAGGTAGAATTAACATCGGCTACAGACTGAACAATATCACCACGACGCATAAAATACAAACAAATCACATTCACATTCAATTCCAAAAACAAAATCCAAAACAAAAAACAAAAAAAAAAGCGTACAAAGGAGTTAAAAAAGAGTACTACATCGATATATGACAATAGAATTTAGAAATTTCTTCAGTAACTTCTTGCAACAATTCTATTGTGATGACACAGTCAGAAAATAGATATTCATTTGAGTATGAAGAGAAAACTCAAGTAGTAACCACCATATTACATAACAATTATCCACAAATACTTACACAAATCGTAAAAAAAAAATACATCTCATCTCGAATTAACAGCTATGCTCACATGCACTTAAAAAAATAAATATATCGTAACACACCATTTTCTTTGACAAAAAACAAATGATTATAGCACCACACAAAGGCGACAACATATATACCAGAAAAAGCAAGAATGGACAAATATAAGGATTAATTTTGAACATGATCAACAACGCCAAATTGTTTGTTGGATGTCATGTTTACTTGAAGAGTTTCAATGCAAAGTCAAAATGAATTAAAGTCAACAATAAAGGTGAAAATATCATCCTCGTTGATCAATTTAGGTCGTATAAAATGATGCCATCTTGATCAAAAATATTTGTATTATGCATTGTTCACCACATAGGCAATCATAACTTCACTTCTTGTTTTTATTTTTTTAAATCTGTAAAAGCAATTTTTTATGAGGATCATCCTCCCTTCCTTAAACCCTAGCCACCACACAACCGTGGCCTCCCCATTGTCGTGTTCCAGCCGCAATTTAGTGCAAACTCAACACCATATTGTTTTTCTCTTTGCGATATATATCTATGTGATTCACTTTTTCAAAACAATAAGTTATCGCAGAACCTGTACTTCCAAAATTATCTTCATTCCCTACCACCTATAAACTCATTTGTATATAAAGTGATTCAAGATAAATTTAAAAAATGCGAACGAACCAAATTGTGTTCAATAAATTACAAACTAATTAAATATTAATATAAATATGAAGTAATGTGAAGATAAATTTAAGATTCAATATAAGCTATTTTTAGTTTTTTTTTTGAAATGATTCATTATTTCTCCTATTATAAATGTAAATAAAGGGAAATACAATTTTTTTTTTTACAAAAAGAGGAAGACATTGCTATTTTTTTGGTAGATAGATGAAATGGCAAGGCCTTTATAAATTCACACACACAACTTGAGGTCCTAGGTTCGTACTTCGGTCATGGCATCCCGCCTAACAATTTTGACATTTTTACCATATGAGTTAGGACTTGAAAACATTGTTCTAATATTACATATCAAATTATTGAAAAAAAAAACTATTCAAATAAAGTTTACTACAAATTCATGTAGAACAAACTTTTGAGTAAAGACGACACATATAGTTTCTTTCGTTTATAATTTTTTAATTCATTTTATGTATGACAATACTAAGTCAAATTTGCTTATTTAGAAAAATGACTTATAAAAAACAATAGTGTATAAGTGATACGTGGAGTGTAATTGTGAAACATTATAATTAAATTCCGATTGGCATTGATTCGAATGAAGTAGGGTTAAGTAGAATTTGAAAAACAAATTAAAGTTCAACAATAACAATTCACATTCAAATATTTTTATTATTTTGATTAGAAAATATTTTGAAAATTCACTTTAAAGATGTATTTTAGGGTGTAGATTCTTAAAAAAATTAAATTATATAAGTTGCAAGATTGAAATTATTTTATTAAAATGAATAAAATGCAATTTTGGACATATAGCTACTCCCACCACCGTTTGGGGTCTACACCCCCTTGAACTAATCTGAATTGGGCAAAGCCCAAAAATTGGGAAAAGCCCAATTTCCCTCATTAAACCCGACATGTCTCCTCCCATCCTCATTTCTCATTCTCTTGAAACCCTAAACACAGTTTTCTCCCTCAGTCGCCGCTGCCAACCTCTCACCTACCACCATGGCTGAGATCGACATCAATCAGACAAAAGAATCTTCCCATCCTCACTTCTCATTCTCTTGAAACCCTAAACACAATTTTCTCCATCGGCCGCTGCTGCCAACCTCTCTCCTACCACCATTGCTGAGATCAACATCGATTAGACAAAAGATCCATTTTTTTTTCTTCAGCTCTTCAACCTTCTATATCCTTCTATCCCAACAAAATCAATAATAACTCAGATAGAAAAGTGGTTATCTTTTTTGATGGAGTTTTCATGCAACTTCAACCTCGTTTCATTAATTAGGGAAAAAAGGTAATCCAGACTTTTTTTATATTTTTTTATGCAGATCATTTTGCATGTCTTTCTCTGATTTGTAGTTGTTTTTTATGTGAGTGGTTTCAAACATCATACTATGTAATAAATATATGGATTTTATTTTATTTTATTGGGTACACATGGATTTCTTATTCTACTCTTCAAATTCCCCATCTTACTTTGGGGAAGAGTCTTCATCCTCATCACTAGTGGCCTCATGTTCATTTTTTTCAACAAGAATTCCTTTTCCGTTTGATGCATTACTGTGTATAAAAGTTTAATATAAAATGTGTACTAGAAGTAAATAGAAAATAACAAACACAAGTACATATTTGAATAACCTACTAAAAAAATTAATTACAATATACCTTGATTCTCCCTTTTCGCGAGTACATGGAATACCTTCCATCTTGTCCTGTTCAATGATGTCCATGTCACTCATGTGTCCAGTAGTCTAATTAAGGTTGATTGAATTTAAATTAAAAAATTGAAAAGAATGATAGATCTTGGAATTTAACTATTCTAAAATAATAATTCACATTAAAAATTCATGTTATAAAGAGAGAAGTGATCACTTAAAAGAGTGAAACACAAAATATTTTGCGACTAAAGATAAAAAAAGATCTTACCCTTATATCCAAGTTTAAGTCTGGAATTTGTGTGCTAGGAGGCATGGAAGAATATGCATTGTTTGGATTTGCATTATCAATGCAAAATGCTAAAAGTCTTCTAGCAATATCTATTTCATTCAAAGAGGTGTTTATTTGGGCACCCAACTCCAATTGGTGTCTAAGATACCCCCGACTTGGGTTAATTCTCCAAGCTCCCCCTTCTATTAGGATTGAATAGGCAACATCTTGTCTTTGATGTGGTTCTATTGATTGCATGATTCTCATCAGGCCATTTAACCCCAAAATCTGAATGGCATTTTGAAAGTCAGCATACCTATTGGCCGAAAAATATTGGCCAAATTCACAATCAACATATATTAGCCCTTATATTTCTCTGATCCATTGTTTTATTCTTCTCATATTTAATAAAACAATGGATCAGAGAAATATAAGGGCAAATATATGCTGATTGTGAATTTGGCCAATATTTTTCGGCCAATAGGTATGATGACTTTCAGAATGCCATTCAGATTTTGGGGTTAAGTGGCCTAATGAGAATCATGCAATCAACAAAACCACATCAAAGACAAGATGTTGCTGATTTAATCCTAACATAAAGGGCAGCTTGGAGAATTAACCCAAGTCGGGTTTCTTGGACACCAATTGGAGCTGGGTGCCGCAATAAACATCTCTTTAAATGAAAAGATATTGCTAAAAGACTTTTAGCATTTTGCATTGATAATGCAAATCCAAACAATGCACCTTCTTCCATGCCTCCTAGCACACTAATTCCGGACTTAAACTTGGATATAAGGGTAAGATGTTTTGTTATCTTTAGTCACAAAATATTTTGTGTTTCACTCTTTTAAGTGATCACTTCTCTCTTTATAACATGAATTTTTAATGTGAATTAATATTTTAGAATAGTTAAATTCCAAGATCTATCATTCTTTTCAATTTTTTAATTTAAATTCAATCAACTTTAATTTGACTACTGGACACATGAGTGACATGGACATCATTAAACAAGACAAGATGGAAGGTATTTCATGTATTCGCGAAAAGGGAGAATCATGTACTTGTGTTTGTTATTTTCTATTTGCCCTTATATTTCTCTGATCCATTGTTTTATTCTTCTCATATTTAATAAAACAATGGATCAGAGAAATATAAGGGCAAATATATGCTGATTGTGAATTTGGCCAATATTTTTCAGCCAATAGGTATGATGACTTTCAGAATGCCATTCAGATTTTGGGGTTAAGTGGCCTAATGAGAATCATGCAATCAACAAAACCACATCAAAGACAAGATGTTGCTGATTTAATCCTAACATAAAGGGCAGCTTGGAGAATTAACCCAAGTCGGGTTTCTTGGACACCAATTGGAGCTGGGTGCCGCAATAAACATCTCTTTAAATGAAAAGATATTGCTAAAAGACTTTTAGCATTTTGCATTGATAATGCAAATCCAAACAATGCACCTTCTTCCATGCCTCCTAGCACACTAATTCCGGACTTAAACTTGGATATAAGGGTAAGATGTTTTGTTATCTTTAGTCACAAAATATTTTGTGTTTCACTCTTTTAAGTGATCACTTCTCTCTTTATAACATGAATTTTTAATGTGAATTAATATTTTAGAATAGTTAAATTCCAAGATCTATCATTCTTTTCAATTTTTTAATTTAAATTCAATCAACTTTAATTTGACTACTGGACACATGAGTGACATGGACATCATTAAACAAGACAAGATGGAAGGTATTTCATGTATTCGCGAAAAGGGAGAATCATGTACTTGTGTTTGTTATTTTCTATTTGCTTCTAATACACATTTTATATTAAGTCAATTTTCAAGGTAATAATTAGAGGGTTAGGGTTGAGAGAAGATTTTCGCTCTGACCTCTCTCTATCTTACAGCCGCCTTTCGTCCCTTTCAAATCCAAATCGCTTGCAAAGATGTAGGGGGTTGTGAGTGGTGGTGTGATGAGTGCCTCCTCTCCTCCGCGCCACCTCTTAACGCCAGTAACTGCTGGAAACTTTCCGGTAATCTTACGCGTGGTTTTTGAAACTTGTTGGTGGGTTAAAACACCATCTTTAGCGTCACTTTGTTACGACGGGTGTTCAGACTATCGCGGCGGCGACATGGTTTCACCGGTTTTAAGGAAGTGGTCTATGGTTGTTATGAGGTTTGCTGCTTCATGTTTTGTTGAGACACAACTTGGATGGGTTATGGTTTTTGATCAAATCTTGTGTAGGATCTGGTATAGTATTGTCTCCTTCACGATGACATCAGATGTTTGTTGATCCGTTTTGGTGTTTGTTACACACACGCACCTGCACCCCACACCAATGTTGATGTGCGGCAAACAAATCTGAATCAGTTGCTCAACACAAAAAGGCTGCGGAAGAGACTTCAAGGGATACCCATTCCACTCAAGGTATGTCAATTTGTTTAAAAATGGCATTATTTGAGGAAGATATTTCTGAAATCTTAATTTAGTCATCAAATTGAATGTGTCAGCTCGGACATGTAAATATACTTTTTGAGACAAATCAAATATCCTTCAACTGCATCAGCCCCCTGATAAAATGAAAGAAGTATACCTTGTTATATTATTGGTATGGTGTGGTTCTCAACGGTGGGTTAGCTTGTTTTGAACAGGTTGATTCAACCGTGACTTGGATTTCGATTGAATAGCAAGAAATGGCTTTTTAAACTTTTTGTACTTTGTCACGGTTAGTAGTTGGTTTAGGGGCTTCATTATCGTGTTGACTGTCGTGCTCACTACCATCCTCAAAGGTTCGATTTTGTCGGACTCATCTCTTGTTCATGTTGGTGCTTGTTCGTGCTTGCCTAGGTTGTGCTTGTATGATCGCTTGTTGTGGGCTAGAAATTGTTAATTAAATTGTTGTTGATCATCGTAGTAAACGGTTGGTGCGCGTAGTTTGCTAATTACCGTGTTGGCGGTCGAATCCACTTCACTCTTAATTAGTGGCTTTGTTCATTTCATTCTCCAAATATTAGACCCACTTGGTATTAATCTTTTGTTAGAATTCATCAGGGTTGGATCCACTTTATGGATCTTTTAATTTTTATTTTTTATGTTTTACCTATTGGGTTGTCGACTGGGTCAGGTTTCATGTCCCCTTAGTTTTTATGTAATTTTTTTTTCTTTTTTTAATAATATATATGAGAAATTGACAATAGATTAAAGTAGGGTAGCAACTTAATTAGTTGGACACTATTCTTTTTTATGTCACTTTGCTCTTGGCTTATATTTTTATTTTTTTTGTACACAGTAATGCATCAAAGGGAAAAGGAATTCTCATTGAACAAAATGAACAGAAGGCCACTAATGAAGAGGAGGAAGACTCTTCCCCAAAGCAAGGTGGAAAATTTGAAGAGTAGAATAAGAAATTCATGTGTACTCAATAAAATAAAATAAAATCAATGTATTTATTATATAGTATGATGTTTGAAAACTTGTATTTGTATATTATACAGATGTTTAAAATATTATAATAATCTAACCCACGAAAATTTAGATTTTTTCTAAATAGATATGAATTAGTATGAATTTTTAAAACCTAAAAATTCATATTTAACACATTTGTTGTTAAAAAAATTTAAAATTTTACAAGAGAGATTTCTATAACACGCTAAATATGATTTTAAGAAAAAAAATCAAAATTTTTAAGGAAACACGCAAGTTTACCTAAAAGCATAGACCAAAATACATGATGATTTTTTTTAGAACCAAAGCTTGAATTTTTTTAGAGTGATTAAAAACAATTTTTTTGATGTTTATATGGACAAACAACTTATTTCACCCAACCAAATACTCACTCACAACATAAGTGTCACATTTGCCAATTTCACGCAGATTAATTAAAAGATGATCAATGAAAACAAGAGAGTATTGATATACCATATTATCCTTATTAACAATTGATGCATTCTAATTATCATACATGATAATAAATTGAGAGTGATGCATACAATATTAATTAGATGGTATAATTGAAAAAGAAATTAAAATTGCAGTGAAAACTAAAAGAGACACTTGTTTTGCATCAAATTAATTGAAGTTTATATTTTAATAGAGAGATGGGTAAGGTCTCAAGGAGAGAGAAGATTTGCCACAAATGCCTTGGCCCTTAATTGCCGGTCAAAAGGATGGCTTCACCCATGGACCCTTATATATAAGGTTCATATTAATGGTTTCCGAGTTCGATTACGATCAATAAAAAATTAGATTTTAAGATTAAGTGCACTATTGATCACCTATTTTTTGTTGATTCAAGTTTTTAGTCCTTTCATATCTAAATTAAAAAAAATATAGTCTTACTTTTATAAAAATTTAAAAACAAAAGGAAAAAAAATCATAATTTAAAAGTTTATTTTTGTTTTTTTTTTTAAGGAAAAAGTTTATTTTGTTAATCTGTCAGATATTTGTATTTTAAAAATGTTTATAAATAAGTATTATTTAAAACTATTACTTAAAATAAATAAAAAAAGTATAAATTTTAAAAATATGCATTGTCACATGTTATATTCAATAAGACTAATCAACAAAAAATAAGAGAGACATTAATAGTGGGAAAATTTAAAAATCGTCTTAAATACAATTTTGATAGATCTCTTTTGTCTCATAATTCACAATTTGGTCACCTACTTTCAAATCCACAATTTTAGTCCTTGACATTTTTCCCACCTATACAATTCGAGGCTTAATTTTGATTGTTTGTAGCTGATATTCTTATGTGGAAATTTAGTTGGCGACATATCACTTTGTACGTGGTTACATAAAAGTTAATATTCCTTTCATTAAAACATACATTATTATATATTACAAAGCCAATTAAATTTGATGTAAAATACTTTGAGTAAATACTCAAATTCGTCCTTGAATTTGCAAGGACCAACCAAATTCATCCTCCAATTTGTCGAAATATCTAATTCGTCACTGAATTTAACAGACGTCCATCAAATTCATCCCACTGTCCAACATCTCCGTTAGTGATGCTGAGGTACCGTCCTACATGTTGTTTTGTGTTGTACACGTGTCATCCAGGAAACCACATGTACAAGGACCAATTTAATGGAAACGCAACCAATTTCAATTTTAACTTTTAACTTTTAATTTTTTTCTATTTTTCCAATTTTACCCCTCTTTTACTCATTCCTTCCATCCTCACATTTCACTCAGACACATCAAACACGTCCCTCTCTCAAACACATTCCTTCATCTTCTTAAATCATTCATCTTCCTTCTTCTTCTTTAAACCCATTAAAAAATTCAAATTTAGAAAAATTCACCTACACAAAAATTTGAATCTAAAAGAATCCAGAGAAACATAATATTGAAAATCTCCACAAACAATAGTTCAAATCAAATGAAAGAGACCAAAATCAAATCAAACACATATTTGAAGTTTATTGTCAAAGCAAACCCAACAATTGGAAGAAGATGCATTTTTCAGTTCGAATGAAACAGAAGACGAATTGCATTGTTTCAAAAGATCAATCGAAAGGTTTCAACTTCAAATTGAACCCATCAATTGAAAAGATGTATTTTTCGTTTGACATAATCTTCAAAATTGAATTTTTGAGAGTTGTTAATGAATTGAGAGTTGATTAATTTTGAGTTGTGATTGGATTTTAGAGTTGTTATTGAACTTGCTTTGAGTGGGTTCAATTGAGAGAGAATGGGAATGAGATGAGTTAGAAGGAAGGAATGAGTTTCAGAGAGAGAGAGAAAGAGACCAGGTTGGAGAGATGTTATGAAGATCATTATGAACTCAGCATATTTTAGTTTGCATGCATATAAAATTAAGATAAAATAATGATCATTTATTGTTTATATCCTGTGACTTATTTATGTTAATAGCAAAACTTAGTCTAACAGGAAACTGTTTTCTACTAAGCACAAAGGGAGGTCCTGGACTCGCATTTGTTTTTAATTTAATTCTAGGCAAGAAAGCTATTTTTCCAGCTTTGCTTCCTATTAGGATTTCCACATCCAACATATTCTTAAATAAACCACGACATAACAATCGTGTCCCTTTACACAGACCATATCTAGGGTCTATGTTTTGCAACAATATCAAAGGTACACCTTTTTTTACCTTTAAAATATATGGTGGGATACTTCCTTGAGAAATTGAGTTTAGGAATTCTTGTTGATACGATAGTGTAGCCATTTGTTTCTTTCTACCCTTTTTATCTATCTTTAATCCACCGGTTCTATTTCCACTTCTATTTGATATTTTTTTTCTTTTATATTGTGATTACGAATTATGATATTACTCCTCGCATATGAATCACATACACTCCTCATATTAGACGTGCCTGAAAACGTGTTGCATCCACATCCACAAATATAATTACCCTAAATTATGTGATTTTCTCAAATTATCAACATTATTGGCATGTCAATCACCGTGTTGTATTTGGTGTCAGTGTTTGTATCCATACTTCTTAGCGATCCTCTCTTTTAATGGCCTCTCAGAAGGTGGTTTGAATGTAACCAAAAACAAAAGATGGTGGTTTGAAGCTTTCTAGTGTTTCTGTTTTTAGTTGTTCGTAACATGAGTATGATTATGGTTTAACAATTTTGAATTGTTTAAATGGTTGTAACACTTTGATTTCACTGTATTTTGTCGGATATTGCATGGGGGCCATGGGAGAAGTTTATCAATTGTATACATGCAGAACGTTTGGAATCACAAAGAAAAAAGCGATGCTTTTATTCCTTTAAACGACAGTGGAAGGAGCTTAACGGCAAGGATGTTATTGCTTATTTTCCCTTTATTTAATAATAATTAAAAAAAACCACGGTTCACTTTATATAAAAAAAAAAAAAAAGAAGCCACGCTATCATAGTTTGTATAAGCAATTATAAACCAGTAAAAACAAATATTCCTTAAAATTAATCGTAAACAATTTGAATCATAATCACATATAAACCAGCAAAGTCAAATATAATCCATAAAATTAATCGACTTTAATTAGTTGTAACATGAAAAAAAAGAAAAAAACTTACAGGTTAATTCTGAATTTTGATGCAGAGGGGTAAGAGAGGTTGAGAAAAAGTAAACAATGCGGGAACGAACTATTAGCTATGAGAACCCTATTTATTAATATTTAATATAGTGCTAACAAATCTTTTTCTAAAATATTTTGAGTCCCAATCTTTTTTTAGAGGATTTAAAGTCCAATATTTAACATTATCTTTTGCTCACGTTTGTTACTAATAATTTTTTTAGAGGATTTAAAGTTGAATCTTTAACATTATATTTTGCTCAGTTTTGTTACTAATCTTTTTTTTCTTCAGAAGATTTAAAGTCCAATATTTAACATTATTTTTTGATTATGTTTGTTACTAATTTTTTTTAGAGTATTTAAAGTTCAATCTTTAACATTATTATTTTTTGCTCACGTTTGTTACTAATCTTTTTTTTAGAGGATTTAAAGTTCAATCTATAACATGTTTTTTTCCTCACGTTTGTTACTAATCTTTTTTTTAGAGGATTTAAAGTCCAAGCTTCAACAATTTTTTTTGCTCACGTTTGTTACAAATATATTTTTTAGAGGATTTAAAGTCCAATCTTTAACATTATTTTTTTTGGTCACGTTTGTTACTAATTTTTTTTAGAGGATTTAAAGTCCAATCTTTACCATTATTTTTTGCTCACGTTTGTTACAATTGATCAAAGGTTAAGGAAGAGTAACTTAATAAAATAATATGAAAATATTGTTTTTTGTGGAAGTAATAAAATAATATGGAAATACTGTTTTTTGTGGAAGGGATATGAAAATACTTGGCAATCTTTGTCGGTTGTATTGAGGGGAACAACACAGATGTACAACATAAAATCGACTGATAAAAAAGTAACATGAGTTTTTTTTTGTGCTAGTTTTTTGTGAGTTTGATCTATGGTTAACGGAGGTAAAAGAGGGTTAAGGAGGACGATTAGTGACATGGATTAGTAATCCACATGTTATTTTATAATTGGCTAATAGTAATAACAGTTCATAAGGAATTGTTTGCAAGTTTTCTTCTTAAATTAAAATTTATTATCTATTTGGTACATGTGTTATTTGTATTTAAAATTAAAATTAAAAATTAAGGGTATTTTTGGAAAGAAAAGTCCAACCCAAAAATGTGTTGAAAGGGGTAGTTTTCTTTATATATAGTATAGATCTATTTGTTACATGTGTTATTTGTATTTAAAATTAAAATTAAAAATTAAGGGTATTTTTGAAAAGAAAAGTACAACCCGAAAATGTGCTGAAAGGGGTAACTTTCTTTATATATAGTATAGATGATGAAGAACACTTTGTTTAAATTAGGCCCCTATTTGGGTTTCTTTTTGGCTATGTAATATTTAAGAACATGGAATGTATGGCTTATGACTTGTTAATGCTCCATAGTTGAGTTGCTTTTTGCATATGTAACAACCCTGCACTTGTAGTGCAATGACATAATTATGGCTTATTTGATGGTATTTTCAAGAATCAAACTGTGTCTCTTTGCCTTTTTACTTTGTTCTGCACGTATATGCATCAAGGATCACATTGACAAATGTTTAACAAATTCAATGACTTATTTGATGGTATTATTTTGACAGAAAAGTTGCATTCATTCATCTTCAACCTCATTTCATTACAATATTACACACACCTAGTACAATAAAGTAGCATGTTAAACAACTCAAACAAACAAACTGTGACTATCAAATACTTAATAGTTAATCAACCTAAGCTAAAATTATGGGACACCAACATTCAATTGCTCTCACATCACCATTAAACATAAAGATTGAAGATGAATATCGACTTTGATAATTTTTTTTTGCTCATACACCCACCACCCATCATTTTGGATCCAACCTGAACACCAAAGCTTGAAGAAATTTTGGATTTCGAATTCAATAAAAAAAAAAAAAAATAGGTTTTGAAGTTTTTAGAATTGGGGAAGAACGTCGTCATCAATTAACGGAAGAAATTATGGAGATTTTGGACTCTAGATGACAAATTGTAAAGTTAGGGTTCTAATTTTATAGATATGGGGAAGCAAGAGTCGTTGTACAACAATCATTTTTCTGCAAATTGGGTTTCCCAATTTTCTGCAAATCAATCAATTTGGTCCTTGGTAATTTTGTCAATTTCGGCCAAATTAGTCCCTACTTGTGTGACATCTGACATGGCAAGCCTTGTGAGAGGTTAACATAACATGTCATCACCGTTAACATCCCAATTTGATGGAGGGACTAATTTGATTCACATTTGACAACTTCAGGGACTAATGTGATATTTCGACAAATTGGGGGACATATTTGGCTAGTCTTTGCAAATTCAAAGACGAATTTGGGTATTTACTCAAAATACTTTTTTTGAGTAAATGGGGGTGCAGATGGATCTGCAACACCCTAAGTCGATTCAAATAAAAATGGAAAATTACAAAAGTTAGAAGACATAAAGTCTAACCTAGTAAAAGCAAAAAACAAGAAAAACAAAACAACCCAACATGGTTCATGACCATAGAGCCTAATCTGAAACAAATCAGTATACACTACACAAAACCAAATTGCAAAAAATGAGGTGAATATATTGTTGACAAACATCAGTCGGATCTTCAAAGTTGTGATTGAATCCGACCGCGAACACACGTACGGTAACTAACAAAATCCACATGCACCAACTATTTACTAAAATGAACACCAACAAATTAACAGCCATTTTATGACTCATATTCAAATACCGGAGTGAAAACAGATCTGAAACAATGAGACCTGGTGATCTTAACAAATCTAGAACATCAGAGAACCATCAAACATGAAGCTAAACACAATCAGTTTCATATAAACACTTACGAGTGAATCCAAATCAAGGGATAAGTCAGTTAAAAACCAACGTACACTAGCGGCTGCGGGAGATTCTCACTTAACAGCCTCTTTCTATGTCACCAATTTACTTATCGTATAAGGATCAATAAAAAAAAAAGATTGTTGAAACATACATACATGGAGAAATATTATGCATGCGAGTGATGCGCGAGCTACCGCCAAAGATGAGATTTAGTTGTGTTTTAAGTCAGTGGAGTTTGATTAATTAATTAATTATTACACTAACATTTCAGAGGATTTTCTTTGAATGGCAAAAAAAAAAGAAATTTATTTATCAGAGCCTGGTTTCGATCCAGGGACCTGTGGGTTATGGGCCCACCACGCTTCCGCTGCGCCACTCTGATTTCTTATTCATTTTAGAGAAATTAATTTATGCCTTCAATGATTATTTCTTTCATCATATTGTATACAATGAATACGTGAAAGTGAACTATGCTCATGATATAGGATGGGATAGATTAGAACCAATTTGATCATCATCTCTCTTCCAGCTTTTGATAAACACTTGCGAAATTCGATCCTTGATAAAACCGAAAGTTGCTTCTTCACTTCGGCCTGCCATAGACTGAAGGCCTAGATACTTTCCAGTTCCCATGACAGCTCTGACTCTAAGGATGGTGGTTATAGCGTCCTTTAATGGAGTATGAACACTACTGCTATAATATACTTCAAATTTTGGAAAACCAATGGCCTGCCTCGATGCTAATTCATAAGTTGCTAGAATATTCTTCATCACTTTTGTTTCTCGTTCTTCTGCCCTAAAAAATGAAAAACAATCATCTGCAAACAAGAGGTGAGAAATAACAAGAGGATTGGTACAAATGGTAATGCCAAGGGTAATGCCATGGAGATCCCTTCGTCGTTCAGTTCTCTGAATAAGTGTTGATAGGCCTTCTGCACACATGATAAATAAATAAGATGAAAAGGGATCACCTTGTCGCAATCTCCTGTCGAATATGATAGGTCTCACCAAGTCATTGTTGACAATAACAGAATTGTCAATAGTCTCCACACATATCATAATCCATCGAACCCATTGGCTACCAAAATCCATTTTTAACATGACTTCCTTGAGGTGTAACCAGTCTATACGATCACAAGTCTTACTAATATCAAGCTTAAGGGAGACATTCTTGTCTCTACTGCTTTTACTGACTTTCATATGATGTACCACCTCAATAGCAATCAAAACATTATCGAGAATAGATCGCCCATGGACAAACGTTGACTGGTTGTTAGATATGCACTTATGAAGAATACTTTTTGAGCCTATTAGCAAGAACCTTTGCTAGCAACTTACATAGGACATTGCACAGTGCTATGATACGCCAATCCTTCATTGTCTTCTGATCATTTCCTTTAGGAATTAAAGCAATATTTGTGGAACTGCCAAAGCTAAGAAACCTGAAAATTTGTCATTTCCTATAAAATTTAGTTCAACCTATAAAATTTGCCATTTCCTATAAAATCTCAGTTCAAATGAAAAGGTATAATAAAAGGAAACTGTTATTTGACACGAAAAGAAACTTCGCAAAAAATAACAAACTTTATGATTGCTCAACTTCACATGTTTTCCGACAAAGTTGAAAGTTTGACTACTCTTAAAAAAACATGTATTAATTGGTGAATTTCATGATATGGCCTGCTCCAAACAAAAGCACATTGCAAGATTCCTATGGCAAAAGACATTATGCTTGTTCAATCCACGCCTGTTGCGGCAAAATGTTCCCTTGATCATCTGTTCCCCAGAAGTTTGTTGTCGATAAAGAGCGCAGACAGCCTTCATACATAACACTCCATCTTGTGATTTGCTAGAGGTGACTTCAAAACTAGACACATCAAAATCATCAACAATAAAGCCTTTCAAGTTTCCTTCTTCACTCTGTGATAAGTCCTCTATTGATCCAACATCATTATCATGAGCATCTTGATTTGTTGGAATACTTTGCTGATAGTTGACCTTATCATCATAAGTTTTGCTTACACATTTCCTTTGAGGCTTGAGACGGAGCCTACTTGCTTTCTTCCTCCTTATTAAATCAGAATTTTCCTCATTGTTTTGATCATAATTGGAGTAAAAATTCTTTCCCTTTTCTGCTGCAGAAATTATTGACAGAGAAATACTTCCACAACCTTGCATATCAGATACATCTTGCAAATAAGAATTCTTGCTTCTCGAACTAGATTCTGCGTCACTGCTAGACTCATCTCGTGAATTATTAGACATGCCTTCACAATCAGATGAATCAAAATCATCAACAATAAAATCACTATTGTTTCCTTCCTCATTGTGTGTCATATGCTCTTCCAATTCAATAGTTTGCGGATACTTTACCTTTTGAGGTCTACTTGAAGACGTTTTATCATCCCGACTTTTGCCTAGGATTTTTCTCTGAGTCTTTAGACGGCGCTTTGACATTAGAATGTCAACGACCTTGTCATCCTCAAAAGTAGCAGTAGTTAGAGAGTTTCTCATATTATCATCATCATGATATCACTTTCTGATTCGATCATAATGACATTACAAGTTCGTTAATTTTTCCTCATTGTTTTCCGCTTGATTGTTGTCCAAGTTCTTTCCTTTTTCTTCTGAAAAACATGTTGAAAAAAAAATGTTTCCACTACCTTGCCTATCTAGCGAAACATTTGTGAGAAACATCAGGTTCATCGTCACTATCAATGATATCAATTACATTTGTAGAGCAATATTTTTCATCAATAGGTGTAGTAGATGCTGACATTTCCTTGCTTTGAATCTCTTCAGTTTCAAATGTCAACTTTTATGACTTTCTTCCCTGATTGCATCATTGAATTCCACCCACTTTATTAACTCAAACATTGCATTCATGTAAAACAATTGAATATAGAAATTCCAAAGTTATTTACCAAAAACATAAATAAATAAATAAGTAAATCTGAGAAACTACATGGGAAATGTTTGTGATTAATTTGTTAGAAGGAGGGAAAATTTGTTAGTAACAAAGATCGAACCCTAATCTACATAGTACTTCCCAACCTTTACATACTACTGTGCGGGAACGAGAATATGACTATTTTAATTTTTTTTTAAGGTATAGGTATGACAAGAAAAGCTAAATTCTTCGATTCTCAATAAAAAACATCACATTAAAAGTTTAAAACATAAAAAATTAGGGTCGATTACAACAACAATGAAATTCAAATGAACAAATAATATATAAAGCCACAAATTCCACCAACAACAGAATAATGAACAAAAATGGAGTATTACGAGTATGTATGCGTACTAGTACTAGGTACTTCACCGTTTTAGAAGTACCTATGCTTTACCGGATGACATGTCAAATGTTAGTACTGTTAATAATATGATGGGGTCGAGGAACGACCATGCTCTTTCTAGCTATCTCTATATTCTTTAACTTATTTTCCACAATCATTAAGCCAAACGTATCTACCAAATGGTTAAATAACTAAATAAATTAATAGTTGCACTTAATGATTGCATGACATTCAAAGTGTACAATTGAGTAATTGAGTAATACATTCATGACTTAAGATTGCCTGCAGTTGACAATCCCCAACACAACATTCGGCACATCGGTGGTCATTAAATAGAAATCGGACGGTCCAAATTTCAATATAAATTTTGATTTGCTTCTAAAACTAAAATATCAAGTTCCAATCCAATGGTCTCCAATGTGCCTACTACATGAATGCGGGGATTAAGACGAAGGGAAATCCAAACTACTCACACACTACACTGGAAAGTAGCACCAATGTGAGAAATAACGCATCAAATGAAATAAATTTTTTAAAAATATTTTGAAAATTCACTTTAAATATATATTTTAGGGTGTAGGTTTTTTAAAAATTAAATGATATAAGTTGCAAGTTTGAAATTATTTTATTAAAAAGAATAAAATGAAATTTTTGACATATTGCTATTCCCACCACTATTTGAGGTCTACACCCCCTTGAACTAATCAGAAATTGGCAAAGCCCATTTTCCCTTATAAAACCCGATCAGTCTCCTCCCATCCTCACTTCTCATTCTCTTGAAACCCTAAACATAATTTTCTCCCTCATCCGCCGCTGCCAACCTCTCTCCAACCACCATTGATGAGATCGACATCGATCGGACAAAAGAACGATGTTTTTTTTCATCTCTTCAACCTTCTACATCCTTCTATCCAAACGGAATCAATAAAAAATCAGATAGAAAAGTGGTTATCTCTTTTGATGGAGTTTTCATGCAACTTCAACCTCGTTTCATTAATTGAGCAAAAAAGGTACTCCAAACTTTTTACACATTTATTCATCTAGATCATTTTGCATGTCTTTCTCTGATTTGTAGTTGTTTTTTATGTGAGTGGTTTCAAACATCATACTATGTAATAAATACATGGATTTTATTTTATTTTTTTGGGTGCACATGGATTTCTTATTCTACTCTTCAAATTCCCCTTCTTACTTTGGGGAAGAGTCTTTCTCCTAATTAGTGGCCTCATGTTCATTTTGTTCAGTATGAATTCCTTTTCTCTTTGATGCATTACTGTGTACAAAAATTTAATATAAAATGTGTATTAGAAGTAAATAGAAAATAACAAACACAAGAACTTATTTGTATAACCGACTAAAAAAATAAACCACAATATACCTGGATTCTCCATTTTTGCTAGTATGTGGAATACCTTTCATCTTGTCCTGTTCAATGATGTCGATGTCACTCTTGTGTCAAGTAGTCTAATTAAGGTTGATTTAATTTAAATTAAAAATTTAAAAAGAATGATAAATCTTGGAATTTAAAAAACATTTTTTTATAAACATTTTTAAAATATAACTATCTTACACATTAACAAAAATAAACTTTTGAATTATGAATTTTTTTATTTTTTTTGATAATTTTATTTTTTTTGAAATTTTTTAAAAGTAAGAGATTATATTTTTTTAATTTAGATATGAAAGGACTAAAATCTTGAATCAACGAAAAATAGGTGACCAATAGTGCACTTAATCTTAAAATCTAATTTTTTATTGATGGTAATCAAACTCGGAAACCCTTAATATGGACCTTATTTATAATGGTCCACAGGTGAACCCATCCTTTTGACCGGCAATTGAGGGTCAAGGCATTTGTGGCAAATCTTCTCTCTCCTTGAGACCTTACCCCCCTTTCTCTCTCAAATTGCAAAACGTGTTTTCTCTCTTCTTTGTTGATTCCTGGCTTACAACAAGGGGTTACTGTGTTTCTAGTGACTAAATTATCTATAGGCAAAAACTTGTTCATTGTCATTCTTTGAAGAATACACATGGACAAGGGGCTGATGCTTCACTAAGTGAAATAGAATGTTGGAATCTGAACGCTATAATTGCAAATTTTAAACATGACAAGGAACATATTCTTCTTGAACTTCAAACACGGCGACAAGAGAAGAAAACTCATAAGACACAGTTACATTACTCAAATGAGCGTCTGAAAGTGTTTGAACAGAAGCAGCAAAGTATGCTCTCTTTTGTTGGTCAAGTGTTGCACAAACCTGAGATTGAGTGTCTTATCTAGTCACCGATAGAAAATAGAGAAAGAAAAAGGAGGTATCCTAGAAATAGTCCTTTTGGTAATGAAGCTAGCACTCAAAATCCCATGGGAAATTCTCAAGTATTACTAAGAAAAAACTTAGAGAATGCATATCTTTTCTCATTAAACATGGAACGTTTGAATCTGCTCGACTCATCAATGGCAGTTAGGGAGAGTATTGGAATTTGAATTCCTCACCTTGTTCCTCTTGAGCCAAATGTAGTTGTTAGTACTGATCCTATTTTTACTGAGCCGGAGGTAATCATTGTTGTTAATCTTAGTGCAACTGAGCAAGCAGTAATCAATGCTCATGATCTTGTATCATTGCTTGCTCAGTTACCCAGTTGAGGTGATACAAGATCATGAACATCGATTACCGCTTGCTCAGTTGCACCAAGATTAGCAACAATGATTATCTCCGGCTCAAATAAAATAGGATCAGGACTAACAACAACATTTGGCTCAGGAGCAACAAGGTGAGGAATTACAATTCCAATACTATCCATAACTTCCATTGATGAGTCGAGCAAATTTAAACGTTCCATGTTTAATGACATAACAGATGCATTCTCTTCGTTTTCTCTTGGTAATACTTGAGAATTTCCCACGGGATTTTGAGTGCTAGCTTCATTACCAAAAGAACTATTTCCTTGATACCTCCTTTTTCTCTCTGTATTTTCTATTGGCGACTAGATAAGACACTCAATCTCAGGTTTGTGCAACACTTGACCAACATAAGAGAACATACTTTGCTGCTTCAGTTCAAACACTTTCAGACGCTCCTTTGAGTAATGCAACTGTGTCTCGTGAGTTTTCTTCTCTCGTTCTCGTGTCAGAATTTCAAGAAGAATATGTTCCTTGTCATGTTTAAGATTTTGCAATTATAGCGTTCAGATTCCGGCGTTCTATTTCACTTAGTGATGCAGTAGCCCCTTGTCCATGTGTATTCTTTAAAGAATGGCTATGAATAGGTTTTTACCTATGGATAATGTAGTCACTAGAAACACAATAAATCCTTATTGTAAGCCAAGAATGAACAAAGAAGAGAGAAAACTCGTTTTGCAA
>Ga0228711_1005006_pt1 | contig 20223 bp, 8 predicted proteins | sample MedpolnodulmetaG_2_FD_177996 | JGI IMG/M metagenome (GOLD analysis project Ga0228711, IMG submission 177996) | Root nodule microbial communities from Medicago polymorpha collected in Santa Monica, California, United States - brown nodules | ecosystem: Host-associated > Plants > Roots > Nodule... | reverse complement strand
GGATGCACTGGAGAAATTGTATGCTGGGGATGGTAAACTGAAGAAAGTGAGGCTTCAAGCTTTGAGAAGACAATATGAAGTATTGACAATGGAAGAAGATGAAACAGTTAGTCAATACTTTGATAAAATAATCAATCTTACAAATCAGATGACAAGGAATGGTGAAACTTTCACTGATGTAATGAAGGTTGAAAAGGTTCTCAAAACCTTAACATCAAGATTTGATCACATTGTGGTGGCTTTGGAAGAATCTAAGGATTTAGATTCTATGAAGATAGAAGAACTGTAAGCAAGTCTTGAAGCACATGAATTAAGGTTGATTGATAGGAACATAGAAAGAGGTAAAAGTGTATCATCTGATCAAGCTTTGCAAGCTCAGTATGAGAAGAGAGGAAAATTCAAGAAAGGGAAGAAACCCTGGAACAATCAATCTCATAAGGATGGTGAAGGTTCTAGCAAGAATCAAGAAAAGAATGATGCAACAAAGTCTGATCAAAAGAAGAAGAAGAAAGATAAGAGGATATTCAATGCTATAATTGTCAGAAGATAGGACATTATGCATTTGAATGTAGATCAAAGAGAGTGCCAAGGAACAAAGATGAGCCACAATTTGCTCAGAATGAAGGTTCTGATTCTGAAGAAGTACTCTTGATGGCAACAGTCAAGGAGGAAGAAGAAAGAAGTGATGAATGGTAGTTGGACACCGGGTGTTCAAATCACATGACAGGCAAGAAATCTTGGTTTTCTGAATTAGATGATTCAGTCAATAGAAAAATAAGATTTGCAGACAATAGTATAGTTTGTGCAGCTGGTATTGGGAAAGTACTGATTCATAGGAAGGAAGGCAAGAAAGCTTGCAACACTAATGTGTTGTATGTACCAAACATGAGAAGCAATCTCATTAGTATTGGTCAATTACTGCAAAAAGGTTACACTATGAAGGTGGAGGCACAAACTATGAAGGTGTTTGATAGCAAGAATAGATTAATTTTGAAAGCTCCTTTGTCAAAACAAAGAACTTTCAAAATCAATATCAGTGTTATTAAAGATAAATGTCTGCTATCAGAAGTTAAGAGTGAAAACTGGTTATGACATCAGAGATATGGGTATATCAACTTCAGGGACTTGAATATGCTTAGTGGAAAGAAAATGGTGCAAGGTTTACCAAAGATAAAGCTGCCTAATGAAGTATGTAATATGTGTTGCATTGGAAAGCAAGCCAGAAATTCATACAATGCAATAGTACCATTCAATGCAACCAGAAAACTTGAGGTAATTCATTTTGATGTATGTGGACCCTTTGAAGTGAAATCAGTAGGAGGAAATAGATATTTTGTGACATTCATAGATGAATTTACTAGAAAGTTATGGATTTACTTGTTGGCTAAGAAAGATGAAGTATTTGGTGTGTTTAATAAGTTTAGACTGCTAGTACAAAATGAAAGTGGTGAAGTGATTAGTAGGCTAAGAACTGATGGAGGGGGTGAGTATACTTCCACTGAGTTCAATGATTTTTGCTCATCAAATGGCATAAATCATGAAGTAACTGCACCATACACACCTCAACACAATGGAATCTCAGAGAGGAAAAATTGAACCTTGGTAAATATGATAAGAAGCATGCTGAAACAAAAACAGATGCCTCATTACTTGTGGGGAGAAGCAGCTGCTACTGCAGCATATCTCATCAATAGAAGCCCCACAAAGAAGCTGCAAGACAAAACACCAGAAGTAGGGATGGCAATGGGTACCCAATGGGCAGGGTACTATAGTACCCATCCCCATACCCGCGTTTGTAAAAAATATCTGTACCCGGCCCCATACCCTCGTGGGCAAAAACTTAAGTGCCCTTCCCCATACCCTATGGGCACCTAACTGCCCATACCCGCACCCATCACCCGAACTTTAACTATGCAAAGACAATAAAAAAAGCACCACAATTGAAATAAAACTAGGATCTAATTTTTTTAAATCAACTCATAAAATAGTATGAATCATATTATTTAGCCAAATAAAAAAACAGTGTGAATCGTAGTATTTTGCGGGTACCCATCGAGCCTGGGTCCAATTTCCATCCCTTTAGAATTATGAGATTCAAGATATAGTTACCTCAAAGCAGAAGAGAGGGATAACAAAAAGCAACGAAAGGCAAGCAGGCGGCAAAGATTCACTGCAATAGGAGGCTAGGTTTAGGTTACTGTAATAAGCAATTTTTAGGTTTAGGTTTAAGCTTAAATAGTTAGGTTAATTAATTAATTAATATATATAAATTATTTATTCTATTATATAAGTACATATATGCGGGTTGCGGGGCTGGGTAGCTCACTGCCCATACCTGTGCCCGTACCCTTTTAAGTTTGCGGGTAATTACCCGGACCCATGCCCATACCCATGAAAGCGGGGTTTTACCCTACCCATTGCGGGTATTTTTTGCGGGTATCCATCGGGCTTGGGTCCAATTGTCATCCCTAACCAGAAGAAGCATGGTGTGGGGTAAAACCAAGTGTTCAACATCTGAAGATTTTTGGCTCATTGTGTTTCAAACATGTACCTGATCAACTGAGAAAAAAACTAGATGGTCGACAGTGACATTTAATTCAAAAACTAGTTGCTGATTGTAAAGGATGTGTGTCTTTCTTAGGCTTACCCCATTGCAGATCATCTCCCTGTTTATTTAAAGGCAAATGAATACAAGATGTTGCTAGATAAACTCATGCTGGAAGGACACTTCTTCACAGGGTGATGTAAGTAATGCATTTGAGAGCTCTCTAAAGTGTGCAAGTTACTTTAGAGAGTAAAATTAGTATGAACCGTTAATAAACAAATCAAGGACTGAAATTATATCCCCTTGTCAAACACGTGACATTATATCATACAAATGCAATCTATAATGGAGGGACTTCGTCTGTGTACCATTAAAGAGGAAATGTTACCGACATTGACCAATCCCAATTGTAACACATAAGTAAATTCAACAATTTTCTCTTTCTCTTTCAAATTTTTATTTTATAAAAAAATGTATTGTCATATGTCAAACTTAAATTGATCAATATGATGTGACGTATATAATAGAAACATTACATTAGTGGTGATTATTTTCATTTACCAACGTACTTATTTTTTATATAATTATCATAATAATATTGCACGACTCTTACAAATGCAGAACTCTTTTACTACTTTGATTGGAATTTGACTTAAGTTTTGTAAAAAAAAATGTATTTAAGTTTGCAATTGAAATATTTCTGACATGCATAATTTTAAAGGCATAAAGAACTCAACCATCGTGTATAAAAAACCATCAATGATCATTGAATAAGCAATGAAGTTAGATTGTTAAAAAAAAAGGCAATAGTCTAAAAGAAATGAAAATTTCAAGACAATTGAATCACTCCCTCTGTCTCTGAATTATAATCATTTTAAGGTTTGTGCACGATTATTAAGGAAATGATTAATTGCGTTGATTTTAATGGTAAAATTAATATCATTTACTAAAATACCCTTATTAATTGTAGTTAGTGGAGAAGTTAAGTTGGATGAAATTCAATAAATATGAGTATAATAATGGAAAAAATAATAAATGTTGCATTGGTATTCTAAAGTGACGATTATTTTGAGAGAAAAAATGGTAAAGAGACAATTATTGTGAGACGGGGGAAGTAACGGCAATTTGTGTTAAAAAGTTCTCTTCGTCAAACTTTGTCGTTTCTTTTTGATACACAACTGTTAAATAAATATTGTGTAAAAGTTGTCTTAAAAAATCTCTTCTTTCACATTTTATCTTCTTTTTGATACACAATAGTTGAATAGATATTGTGTAAAAAAAATATGTTAAGAAAAATTAGTCATTTTACATTGACCAACGATTGAATTAAATTAATAAAAAAATATGTTAGAAAAATTAATCTTTTCACCTCCACCAACGGCTGAATTAAATTAATATTTAATCCAACCACTTGCCATTGTGAAAAATCTTTCTTTATAACATAGTGTTAAATGTACATCCCATGTTCATATATAAATACTCACAAGCAAGTCTCGTAAGTTATTCTATGCGGAACTTGTAGGATACTAGATTTTTTCATTCTTCTGATTCACCGTGTGTTTTTCATTATGTTTGAGTTCTCAAAAAATGATATTGAACCCTCCTAAACTAAAATGTCATTGCAGAAGTGAGCATTGACAAAAATCTCAGAAATAAATCAAATATACGGGATAAGTTGTCATTATCTAAATTAACCTTGATTTACATGATAAGTTGTCATTTATAAAAAATTGTTCCTGCTAAAACGTTCATGCTATTTATAATATCACTTCACTTCAATTCTTTAATGATATTGAACCCTCGAAACTAAAATGCACGGGATAAGTGTACATTGACTAAAACTTCAGAAATAAATCAAATACACAAGATAAGTTTTCATTAACTAAACTAACCTTGATTTACCTGACACGTTGTTATATATAAAAAATTGTTCCTGCTAAAATGTTTAAATTATTTAGAATATCATTGCCTCACTTTAATTCTACAGTGATATTGAACACTTATCAACTAAAATGCACGTGATAATTGGACATTGACTAAAATTTCGTAGATAACTGAAATGCATGGAAGAAGTGAGCATTGACTAAAATTTCTAAAGTAACGTAAATGTACGGGATAAATTGTCACTTACTAAACTAACTTTGATACAGTTGTTATTTATAAATCTTTGTTCTTGCTAAAACGTTCCTGCTATTTATAATATCACCCCGCTTCAATTCTATAATGATATTGAACCCTCGTAAACTAAAATGCATGGGATAAATGAGCATTGACTAAAATTTCACAAATAAATCAAATACACTGGGTATGTTTTTCCTGCTAAAACATTTAAACTATTTAGAATATCATCACTTCAATTCAATTCTACAATGATATTGAACACTTATCAACTAAAATGCACGAGATAAGTTAACATTGATTAAAATTTTGTAGATAACTGAAATGCATGGGAGAAGTAAACATTGACTAAAATTTCAGAAATAACGTAAATGCACAGGAGAAGTTCTCACTGACTAAATTTCTAAAACTTATATTACTAAATTTAACTTAGCCCATTATCAATAATTCCTGTGTAATATTTTCTGCATCTACATTAATCAAATATTATCATTTGAGTTAATGTATTATATACAATCATTTCCTATGTATGCTTTACTTAATATCATATTTATCCAACTAATTACTTTTACATTCATTATATTACTTCTCTACAATTTTAATATTGTTCAATTACCAAATCTAAAATTTATCACATACTTCCTAGCGCGCCGCGCTACCCTTACCTAGCACGGATATGTTACTAGTTTTACATTGACCAGCGACTATAATAAATTAATAAAACAATATGTTAGAAAAATTAATCTTTTCACCTTGATCAACTGCTGAATTAAATTAATATTTAATCCAACAACTAACCACTGTGGAAATCTTTCTTTATAACATAGTGTTAAATGTACATCCCACGTTCATATATAAATACTCACAAGCCTCGTAAGCTATTCTATGCGGGACTTGTAGGATACTAGATTTTTTTACATTCTACCGATTCACTGTGTGTTTTTTATTATGTTTGAGTTTTCTATTCACGATGCAATATTAATCTGACTTTTATTTTTATTATTATCACTCTAATTGTATTGTATGTTGAATCGACTCTAGAGCATTTTGAAAAGAAGCATCAAGTAAACGACACGAGAAGAGCATATTTGTGTTTGTTTCATTTTAGACTTTCATCAATGTTCCTTTCTGGTATTATGCACTCAATGAATGCACTTTTATGCCTCAAAGCACTCAAAGAACAAAGAGCAAAGTTGCGGTTGCTCGTCCCGCTGAGGACACTCAAACATTGATCAAGTATGTCCTCAACAACCAGCGATCATGTCTTTTCACTCGTAAGCTTCAATGACTATTTCAGCAGTAACACGTAAATGACATTGTTTGCTTTGTGTCACAAATAGGTATATTCCAATTGAGAAGATTCGAGTTAACTATGGTGATTTCGAGAGGGCAATAAAATGATTCTGATCATATACAGCTACCATACACACCCATACAAAAGCTTGCACGAATTGCAGCCAAAGAGACAACAAAAAGTAAAGCCATTAATTGTGAACATGTTCTCCCTATATCAGTAATTCAAAACAGAAAACAAAATGCAGTAGGTCTATCCACAAATTATGCCTCAAAGCACTATAGTACACAAAACACAATACATAATAAACTGTGTCCACTGCCAGGCAGGGTCATCAATGGGATCAAAAGAAAACCAACAGTAGACATCAAATTTAGAAATACAAGCATACATGTCGAGCCCTTAAATTCAACCAACACCCATCCACTTGTAGGTCAACCACTTGTTCCTAAACATACCCCTAATTACTTCTACTATCTTGTCTTGAAAAATAAAAAGTCAAATTTAATACACATACAAACAAAGGATAATTTTGTAATATTAACACAAAAAACAGACACATTAATTACACTGACAACTTTTCTTAAGAAATGTGAAAAAGACAACGGGTGCCTATATTAAGGGACGGAGGGAGTATATTGTAAGTTAAATTGACTCTTGAGTGTCTTGAAAAGTGAAAAAAGCAATGGGTGCCTATATTAAGGGACGGATGGAGTATATTGTAAGTTAAATTAACTCTTGAGTGTCTTGAAAAGAAGCATCAAGCAACAACACGAGAAGAGCTTATTTGTGTTTGTTTCATTTTTTATTTTCATTGATGTTCCTTTCTGGTACTCTCTCCGTTCCATTTTAAGTGTTTTTTAGAGTGAATTTTTCGTTCTTATTTAACTGTCGTTTTGGTATTTTAAGGGTATGATTTGTCAATTATATAATTTGACAATTATTCTTATATTTTTCAATAAAACTAATTAATGTCATATATTTAGAAAACTAAAGTTTGTTTTTTTAAACAAAGTTTGTTTGTTTTGTTTTAAAACAAAATTTGTTTCTTATTATCTTTAAATTTAAACAAAATTTTGTTACTTATGATAATAATTTTATGAAGAGTTAAAATTCTACAAATAACATGAGTAGTACTTCTTAAAAATTTCAAGAGATATGCATAATATTTAGAAAATTGAAAATTGTTTGTTATGAGAGAAAGATAAAGCGCGAAAAAAATAGGAATTTGTTGAAGAAAGAGAATAGTAACTAACAATTTTTTGTTACATATTAAATTTATTGGAAAGATAAAGTGTGTGAAAAAAATATGAAATTATTAGTGGGTTAAAATGGGTGACGTCTAAGGTGAGGGAACTGTTAAGTCCCTCACTGGTGGACCATTTAATTTTTACCGTCCCATGAGATTAATGGTTTAGATCCATTAGAATTAAAAAGAGAACATTTATATTTGCCCACGTACAATCATACCCTCTGTCTTCTCCCTCATTCTTGAGTCTCACCACACCACCACTATTTACCGTCACTAACACCACCACCACCACTAATTTCTTCCTCCTTCCATATCTTAAGATATCTGCAAATTGATGAAATTTTTATTAATATTCCTCATTTCATATCTGAATTTGTGCTAAAATGATAACTGCAATCGGTCAATTTGAGAGACGCAACAAGGTTATCTTTTCTGGGTAGTTGGTTTTTGTTGGCCGTTTTGAATTTATTCTTCTTCGAGTGTTTCGGTAATGGTTACTATAATTTAAGCAATTGGATCCAACTTTGCCTTTGATGCCAAGTCCAAGTAAAACAAACTAGAAAAGCAACAATGAAAAAAATTATTTTCATGTAATTATGGTGTGGCCAATGCCATTTAAGCTAATTTAACATCATGATTTTCATTTCAACTGGATTGGAACCCAGATGGGAGAATAGATTATTTTATTTGCAGCGAGCATCATCTGCAGAATTTTGGTGAGTTAGATGTGATACAGATGGGAGAAATATAGACAGGATTCTGTGTGTAAATATGTAGGTGTTCTCATTTTTAACTTCATTAAATCTAGACCATTAATTAAATCTTACTGTATATCTTTCATGGTCCACCGGTGAGGGACTTAAATGAGCCCTCACCCTAGAATCCACCGTTAAAATGAGATATAATAGGAAAATAGTGTGTAGAAATACACTTCACTATTTTTGTGTTAAAAAATGAACTGAGGGAGTATTATGTAATGCACTTTTATCACCTTTCTTATACTCAAAGAACAAAGAGCAAATTTGTGGTTGCTCGTCCTGCTGAGGACACTCAAACATTGATCAAGTATGTCCTCAAAAACCAGGAATCATGTCTTTTCACTCTTAAGCTTCAATAACTATTTCAGCAGTAACACATAAATGACATTGTTTGCTTTGTGTCACAAATAGTTATATTCCAATTGAGAAGATCCGAGTTATTATGGTGATTTCGAGAGGGCAATAAAATGATTCTGATCATATAATACAGCTACCATACACACCCATACAAAAGCTTGCAGGAGTCGCAGCCAAAGAGACAAGAAAAAGTAAAGCAATTAATGATGAACTCGTTCTCCCTACATCAGTTCAAAACAGAAAACAAAATGCAGTATGTCTATCCACAAATTATGCCTCAAAGCACAATACACAATAATCTGTGTTCACTGCCAGGCAGGGTCATCAATGGGATCAAAAGAAAACCAACAGTAGACATCAAATTTAGAAATACAAGCATACACATCGAGCCCTTAAATTCAACCAACACCCATCCAGTACGCCAAAAGTGGCTATAGATATTGATGGTTGTTGGCTAAAGGATCGTTTGAATTGGCTCCAGAGGAAGTGAAGCTCTGTATCAGGTCCATTGTACTGCCACATACAGAGTTGGGTGGTGATCAATATAAGTGGTCGGGAAAAGGAAGGGGTGAGTTTACTGTGTTTCTAGTGGATACAAGCTGCCAAGTGCCGATGAAGACAGTGAGATGATGAATGATCCGATATGGCGGAAGATTTAGTGGCTTTGAAGTGTATGAAAGAATTAGGTGCTTCATTTGGTTGGTGAACCATGGTAGATTATTAACCAACTAATAGATGCAGCTTGCAAGTAGAAACAATTCTCCATGTGTCAAGGGATTGTCCATTAGCAATGGTGGTGTGGCTTCATAATGTCCCTTCAAAACTACTGAGTAGGTTTTTTAATGCTAATGTTCAACAATAGATTGATATAATATATTAATACCAGCTGCCCTGTGGAAGATGACATTAGGATTCAATGGAATTCTTTTTGGACTTTAGCTTGCCATTTTCTTTGGATGTGGCGGAACAAGGAAGTTCATGATTCGAGTGTCCCGAGAACATCGGCGCCTTGGTTTTGGATTCGCAAACTAGCAAAGGATTCTAAGCAGGCTGTGACTTTTTCTGATTTGCTGCAGTATGCATCAGAATAAGACGCGGATCTTGGTATGCGGGACAAGAGCGATTTGTTCAAATTCTATGCTATAGTCTATGTAAAAGTGTGAGGGGATTGGACATCTATCATATTATTCATTAAATTTTTCAAAAATATCAAATATATACCAAACTATAGACTTAGGAGTAGATTCTCTCCGATGTAATGTTTCAGGTTGCAGTTAATTTGATGCTACCACATGTCAAAACCAATTGAAGGGCTAAGATATCCAGCCGACAGTCTCCCATGAAAAGTCCACTAGGGAGAATCCATGTCCATAGACTTAGCCCTCCAAAGCTCTCAACCTCAAGACCCTCCACCTTAGTGTGGGAAATGAAAAAGTGTGATCTTGGGATGAAAGTCACTTCACAATTGATTCAAAACAAAAATATGAGGTGGTGGAAAATATTCCAGAAACCATTTTAACTCGGATATGGAACTTGCTCAACAAACAAAAAAAAACAGGGATAGGGAACTTTGGTTCAAAATCAATTTCACTTTTGGAAACGCTTAGTTGTGCTTATTGTGTAAGTGTTTGGAAGTACATTTAAAAACAAAATTTCCTTCTCCAATACAAACAACGTGCAATAATTTTGGTAAAATTGATTTTTTATTTTATTTATTTCTATTGTTATCCCTTGAACAGAGGGTCGATAGTGACCTTTTATTCAAAAACTGAGTAAGAAAGAAGGTGCTAATTGTCAACCATGTTTGTCTTTCTTAGCCTACATAGTACTATACAAAGGTTTGCATGCACCCAAATAAAAGGGCTTACCCCATTGCAGATCACCTCCTATGTTTTTATTTAAAGGCAACCGAGAACAAGATGTTGCTAGATAAACTCATCCTTGCATCTCTCCTACAGGTGATGTAGGTAATTGATATAAGGGTCAAAACTATTCTAAAGCGAACAATTCACTTTTGAGAGTAAAGTTAGTACAATTCACTTTGAGAGTAAAGTTAGTATAAACCTTTGATATACAGATCAATGGTTTATATTATTATATCCACATGCATAACGAATAACATTTCGGTGGTAGTTACAATATCAACCTTTAATTTTCTCGACTACTCAATTTAGGTGAACCAAATTCGATATATCGGTTATAATAAGGTCAATAAATATGACATGATTCAACTGGTGCTTACCTTATGCATTGAGCTTGTATACTACATAAAAAAATAGAGGTTATTTACATCATTCATAAACAAGAAAAAAGTATACACTTAATGAGCAATTTGTGTTTATAAATTGAATCACTAATGACCCTGACCCTATAATCTGGTCATGACTTGACAGCTTCATCATCATCTTCAATATCCCAACTGAGATCTTCATCTTCATCAGCAATTGCCGCACTCAATCTCTTCCGCAAATCAATCTTACTTTCAGACGCACCAGCATCCCCTCTCTTTTCATCATTGGTTTCAACATCTTCAATTTCATCCCAACTAATGTCTTCTTCCTCGGGCATGGAAGGCTGGCTTGAAACAATCGAAATATCACTATCTTTGCACGATTCACCACTGTTATCATTATCTGCCTTCACTTCGGATGCCACATTTTTTATATCCAACTTATCATCTTGATCACTCACAGTTACAGAAACACTAGACACCACATTGTCATCATGATTCTCCTCCTCCAACTTATCATCACCTCCATCAATTATAGATTCAGCAGCAGCAGCAGCAACACCCTTCTCATCATTTTCAATCATCAAATTCTTAACAATCTCCACATTAGCATCACCTGTGGTCGCAGCAACCTCAGCAGAATTATCCTCCTTCTGTTTAGAAACCCCACTGGTAATACCTTTGGGCTCATATCCATCATCATCGTCGTCGTCGTCAAAATCCCAGCTCAGATCCTCCTCTTCATCACCTGAAATAGCCCGCTTGACAAACTTCGCCCTCGCATCTTCAGCTTGCTTAAGCTTATGCAGCTTATAGAAATACCTACTCCAGAATATCTCATCATCAATCTTACTTGGAACAATCTTCACATAAATCTCATCAACAACATCATTCTCTTTAATCAAATTCTCAATCTCATCCACCTTATCATCCAACACAAACCCTAATTTCCACTCATTGAAATTCACTAAATCTTCAGGCTCGTCCAAATACGTATTAACATCACTCTGAAGAGCACGAACCAATACATCAAATCTACTATAACGTTTCAAATCACCAACACTACTACTACTACTCAAATTTCTCTTAATATTATTTGAATCATAAGAATCAGAATCAGAATCAGGTGCTAAAAGAGAATCCCTACCGTGAGAGATAATCTGCGCCGTTGATTTCCAAACGGTGCTACCGATATCATCGATGGCTTGACCAACGGTCTCGAGCGATTCCTGAGCGACGGAGGCCCCAACATCGAGGGAAGAAGGGAGGTCTTTAACGGCGCGTGAGGCGGCTTCACGGATGACGGATGTTTCTATCTTCAAGCCGGAGCTGAATTCTTCGAGATCGCGGCGGTAATTCTCGATGACGGATTCAGATTTGGATGCTAAGGTTTGGATCAGGCCGCCGAAGCTCCAAGCGGTGGTTTCGGTGGGTGTGTCGTCGTGATCTGGATCGGGTTGGTCGGAATCGGAATTGTGAGACGGTGGTGAGTCGGGTTCGTCGGAGAAAACGGTTTTGAAAAAGTTCATGGCGGTGGAAAAGGGTTGTTTGGAGAAATTGGCGGATGGGATTGATTTGGGTGGCAAAAGGAATGGCGAATGATTATTATAACATACGAAGTGACTACATACGATAAACCAAAATATTTGGATTCAAATCTTAAAATGATTTTTTATTAAAAATTTAATAAATATATCTATACCATATACTCATTTGAAAATATGTAATTTTGATATAATTTACTTTGACCATATTTTTGTGCTAATATACAAAGATAAATAATATCATATAAGATGTCGTTAGATTTGTTTCGATGAGTATTTTTAAAATATCAAATTTTCACAATTTTTTCTAATATATTATTCAAGATATTTAATCTCAAAATTATGCATTGGCATGCGTAATAAGGTCAACTGTGTCAAGTATTAAATGACAACGAGAGTATAAAGTATGTAAAAATGAAACTACCTTTTCAGCACTTTTGGGCTTAATTTTTCTTTTTAAAAAATATCTTCAACTTTCAATACAAATAACAAAAGAAACAAATAGATAAGAATGATCATGTGTGCTTAACTCAATTAATACTCCCTCCGTCCCATATTAGATGACCTGGTTGACTCCGACACATGTATCAATGCATATGTTTTATCTTTGATATCTTCAATTCTCTACTAAAAAAAATTATGAAAATTTAATATTTTAAAAATATTCATCGAGACGAATCCAACAACATTTTACATGATATTATTTATCTTTGTGAATTTGTAAGAAAATATGGTCAAAGTATGTTAAGTCAATATTGTTTTTTGTCAAATAGGTCATCTATTGAGGGACGAAGAGAGTAATAAAGACGATGCATAATATATGCAAAGTCTGGGTTCAAACCCTAACAACCACAAAAAAAATTAGATAAAACTAAATTTAAATATTAAAACAAATGTAGCAAACACGATATGAATAAATATATGTATGATTTTTTCCTTTATCAATTAAAAAGTGTAACAAACTATATTAGTATATTTATACTTACTTTTTCATTATCCCAATTATACCCTTAAATAACTTTTTTTATAATAAATATTGTTGTTAGTGTCATTAAAAGAAAGAATTTAGATTATATTATTTTTGTTATGTTGCTGGTGTCATTGAAATAGATAATCATGGTTAGTTTGATTTGTTATAACTTAAGAACAACAAATATTTATATTTTTAGTTTATAACTTAAAAACAACAAATATTTATATTTTTAGTTTTAATCAAAATCAAAATTTCATGAAAGAAACATTGTTCATAATTTTCAAACAATAAAAAGAACAGAAGTCTTTTCGCTAATAAATAAATAAAAAAGGTAAATTTAAATAGATTTTTTTTGTCGAGAAATAGATTTTCTTTTTATAAAGAGGAAAACAACAAAAAAAGAACAAAAGAGTGACCAACTTGGTGCATAAAAATTTCAAATAAGTCGACGAACAAGATAGAATCTAGTTGCGGAGGAGGAGAAGTTCATACGTTTAAATTGTCAATGTTGCTAAGCTCGTATTTAGCCGGTCAATCGGCACATTAATTGTCTCCCCTCAAGATGTGGTAAAAGGAAACCAATCGAATAAGAGCATAGAGCTTTCTAATAAGTGAAAGAATTGTCGCATGAGGGTGATTTTTTTTAAGCAAAATAAAAAATAATAATAAAAAGAGAAAGATACAAAGACTGGGGGGACATAGTACTTGATCCAGGAATATCCAAACGGGAATACAACGTGATAAAACAACCTAAGTGGATCTACTCTAATCTATATAACCACAAGCGCAACCCAGCGAAAAAGTGAACATTTGTAGAGGACCGTTAGAATGCAATTCTGGCGAATGGATCGACCACCAACACGGTAGCAAAATCCAAGTGCCAAGAGCTCCCTGAATAACAACAAACATAAAAAGCTCTTTCAAGCAAACAACGCGTAAAAACTCAAATCAAGGGATGAGTAGCAAAATCCAAGTTCCAATTGTCAAAAGCTCCCTGAATAACAACAAGCAAAAAAAGCTCATTCGAGCAAACAACGCGTAAGAAATCATATCAAAAGAATGAGTGCAATATGTCAGTAATCAGACCCTTTTGGATTAAACGAATCAGACTCTTTCGAGTTTTTGTAAAACCCCTGATTTTTCACAGTTTTCCTATTTCCTCTATTCTTCTTTTCTATTCTTTTTTTAAAGGTATTTCCTCTATTATTTATTTACTTCTTTTATCCGTTTTACATTTCTTCGAAGATATGTCTTAGTTTTTGGGATTTCATTGAAATCAAAGACTAATAAAAAAAGCAAAATTAATTTCCTTTCTTTTGTTTTATGTGTCTTTTTCTATTAACCATAAGCCCGTAACCATATTCATTAATAGAAAGCAACTGAATCTTATTATTAGTACCAACATTTCCAACGTTCCGTTCCGTGAGAAGCAACAACTTGTTGCTGAGCCTCTAATACACGTCTATTAGATGCTGAAAGTAAACATAAATTTGATGTAAATTGTTACTAAGAAGTTTAACTATTTGGAGGAGCATATAAACAAAATGATAATTTTTTGTTTTGTTTTGGGGGTTACATAAGCATTTTCACGTAATTAATATATTTTCTTGATGCTATACACCTAATTACTTGTTTTTATAATAAGAATTCACCTAATTTCTATTAGTATCAAAGCAACGTTGTTTGTTGATACTTTACAATTTAGTTTGTATTACAATACAAACAAAATGGTTTCTTGTCCACATAAAAACTCATGGACCACCCAACACATTAGTTGCTCACAAACACCAATATGAAATCCTTGCATCAGATTAGATTGAAATATACACATAAGTTTTTTTGTTATAGAATCAAACACAACAGTTGTAGAATAAATCACTTAGACTAATATTATTTCAATTTCCTTGATGATAAACTCTTTTTCCTCTTCAAATTGCTCATCTTCTGAACCTAAAAACCACGAAAGATATAAAATTAATAGCTCAAAAAAGAAACTTCGTTTCAATAATTCAGAACCACGGAATGGAAATTCAGAAGAATACAATTTAATTTTATGTTTTAAATCAACTAAAAGGACAATAACCTTTTCCTGATAACTGAATGTTTTTACTTGAATCCTGCTCAATCCACAAAATAACAAATAAATAGTGTTAATAACGGGTAGAAAAAGAAGGTTGAAAAAAAAAGAAGCTTAGATAACAGATAACTGTGAAACAAAACTATACAACACTAGCAGAAGCAAAGCAAGGAACATGTTCAGTAGTGCATAAAACAGAAATACTACACAATGACGCAGGATTAAGAAGAGTTATACTGTCAAAAATGTCATCATGACTTTTAAATAACGAACTTCTAAGATTTTAGCGCTTCATTATCTGAGAGAAGCTAAAATCCATATAAATAAATAAACTTAATTGTTAACAATCATGTACATTAAAAGATGATCAGAAATTTAAAAATAAATAAATAAATTGTTGCCAAACAGACCTTTACAGACTGCCTCCTTGTGACATAATTAGGAGACGTCCACAACTTCTCGTATTGATCAAAGAACTGGGAACAATAAGTCCTATTAGAAAAGTGCAAGTATAACGGAGTGAAGTGAAACCAATCTAAATCCCAATCATGGAGTTCTAGTATGCCCCATGCACATGTTCAAAGATGAGAGTAGGCTATGGCCTATATTTGTATGGAACGGTAGCTTAAATAAGGTACTCTACAATTTTTTATTTAACTCACACCGTCAACAGAAATTATGGAACAGTTAATATAGTATTTGAAACTCAATGATGAGGAGATGCACTAATTGGATTTAACAAGACTAGCATCTGCTCAGCATCATTACTCACCTAGTATTAATAAGCAACATCAGTTCTCAAAGAAAACAACACTATATGCTTACAAAATATCCTGCATTTGTTTTGGGGTTGTTTGTGGCAGATTCTAGGGGTCATTGAAAATACTAAGTGCCATAAAGTACATTCTATGAAAATTAATATGGGATTCCTCAACTTTGATTCTTTCAAATACTATTTGTACAGAAGTACAAGTTTACAACTTACGCGTTGGTATACCAGATAGGCAGATACTGTAATAAGGATCAAAATCGCACAACTAGCTATATCCACTTCCCAAAAATAAACAAACTCACTTTAGAATTACAACATAAATGAAATTAGATAAAGAATGCTGATACAATACAAGTAATTGTTATAAGCTAAATAGGCACAGAAAGTAGCTTTTGCACCATGGCATTGACATTACGCTTTTGTTTAATAACAAAAGGAACACCAGCAAGTTACGATTAGAATAATCCCTAAACTTAAATTTCATAATCACCACCAAACAATCATTATATTTGTTAGCTCAGGTAATTCAACAGCTTCAATAGAACTAAAATATAGAATGATTCGAAATTCATGTTTATACTCAAGGATGTAATAATTATTCTCAACAGTACTAGAGAAGTAAAAGACTAATGCAGAAGATCCTTTAGAGAGGTCAGAGGGAGAGAGGATTCATCATCAAATTCTTCACATCCTAATGTGAGATTTTTACAAGGGGGATAAGTGTGATCTCGGACAATTCAAAATGAGAGATAAAAATGGGTGCAGCTCCATTCAATATTAAAATTCAACCATTCCCACAAACCAAGGTGACTAATTCCATCACAAGAAACAACTTGAGAATCTTGTTTCAGCAACACATCACATGTCCTTCCTTCCATCCCTTACAATCTCAATTTAAATCCTTTAGACAAGAAGTCCTCCCTGTGGAAAAAAATGAATAAAATGAATTTCATCGAAGTAGGTTCAACAATGTCACAAAAGAATAGCGCTGTCAATTCCTCAATGGAAGGCCAATTTCTAACAATGTCACAGATGTATAACAATGTGACCAATTGAGAGTAATTTCATGGTAGGCCAATTTCTCAACAACAGCTTTCTTCACTTTACATACCACGACAGGGTGAAATAGGCTCAACATTTAGAAATGAGCTTGTCAAAATAATTATTTAGGAGTGAAGATCTCAAATAATGAAGGAAAAAACAGCAATTCATACCAAAATACTTTCTTTAAGCAAACTCTATAGCTAGAAACAAGGTCAACTCTTAAGCTAACACATAGCATACATTGTTGTCAACTTTTGTTTCTTTTGAAATATATACATAAACAAAGGTAGAGACTTTGATAAAAAAGATGGGTACATTGAACTGACATTAACTAATACATAGCAAAATCTCAGATAATCAATAAGAAGTACCTTCTCTTGCTCTTGCTTGTATGATTCTCCTTCTTCCTACAATTATCAGCAGGTAAGGAAGGTGGTACAAGGCTTTCAACACAAATCATAGCTCCATTCATATTAGGAAATCCTTCATTCAAATTAGGAATTACTTCAACACAACTAACTTGTTCACTCTTCAAATCATACCAAACCAGCTTCATACAATCTATTTCCAATAGAACCTTACTTCCATCACAAGAATAACCTAAAGGCCTCACAGAAATCAAAGATAAATCGAAACACGATTTAACCAAAGTAAAAAGTTTACACCAACTATCTGTACATCCATATTCTTTCATCACTCAAACATCAATGTTAGTAGTTTGATAATTCACAATCACACAAAGACACCCTCCCAAAACAGCAACAAAAAGTGTAATAGACTTTCCCAAAACAGCAACAGAAAGTCCAACACCTCCTATTTCATCAGGAAGAGGAACCTCAATGATTTCGGAGAGTATTTCCAGCGGAAGATTGGCCGCCATTGGAAAGAAGGAAGGAAGGTTTGTTCTAGGGTTTTGGGTTTTTCCGGCGTCACATTAGAAGGAAGGTTGTAGGGTTTAGGGTTTTCTTTTTCTTCCTTTGTGGGGTTGTAGGATTTAGGCACCCAACATCTTAGCCACTCCAAAATTATGATTTTATCCTTAGGGGGAGTGCTCACTTTTTGGTCAAGAAATCTAGTAACTAGAGTTTACGCATTTTAAATATGAAAAAGTGAGGTGTTCGTGCTCCGACCATTGCATATAATATGCAATATTCCTACCAACTAAGTTAAGTTAGTTAGGATAAAGGTAGTGCTCTCTACGGCAGTTACAATGCTTTCGAGGTGAAATGTGTAACGCCCTATTTCTATTAAAGCGATAAAACACGCGAATAAAGCATATATTCAAGAAATAGACGCTACGTTTTCAACAAAAAATCTAACAACATGCATTTATAAAAATTCTCAACGGTCGCAGCGGATATAATTCATATGTCTCCAAAATATACATGTCATAAGATCAACATACATCCATAAATAAGATCTCCAAAACCCGACAAATGGGCAAAATCTCCATAACATAAATAAATCCAGAATATCAAAAAATCGATACATAATCAGAGTCTAATCTAAGACTCTAAAGAACCGATAACGGAGATTAGCTCCCGCTATCCAAGCAACTCACCGAAAGCAAATTAGTCCTGCACTTCGTCTACCCATTCATACAAACAGGTAGGCGGTCAAAACCACTGAGGGTAAGCTTCACATAAATCATAATCAACATAAACAGTTTGACATAAATGAATCAAATCAAGTCTCAAACAATTAACATGAGCAGTTAACTTCCATATACACATTCACACAACAATTCCAAATATCACAAGTATGTATTCATCAAACACGCTTATCATCAACAATCATCATTCAAATGCAACAATTAAGACTCATACCAATATGATATGCGCCTATACTCGACACATATATGCATGTGGTACCAAATCACCTCAACGTCGTCACCCATGATGCAACAAAAACATCATATGTAAGATTTCAGATCCGTCGTACATTATCACCGAAGTAAAAGAGTAACCCTCCTTTACAACATCAAGACTCAACATGACTATGATACATGGACATACAAGCAAAGACTCGACAATGCAAAATCACCTTATAAATATTCAACAACAATATAAAGGATAACCTCCATCTATATTGATCGACTTCAACAGCAATTGCATTATCAAGTATTTACGTTCACACAATCAACCAAGTCATAACTCAATTAAGAGTCGTCATCACATTGTTATCATAATTATCAACATCAATTAATATATACACATTAATCAACATCAACTATATAATATAGCTCAACAACTTCATACACCTTCTCACATTTCTTCTCACATTTCCAAGTAAAGGAGAAAATACAACACCTTATGATAAATACAATTTTCAACACCTAGCAATCATTCAAACATCTTCATGTAATCATATAGCTATTCACAAAAGATTTGCAAGGCAATCGGCCTTAAAGATCATTTTCAACAAGTTCGTCTATCATTTTACAACTTTTAAAACAATTGAGACAATTAACTAAGACCACGTAAACAAATTCTAACGCCTCAACTAAGCATACACTTAGATCAATTATAAGTGCAGTTGAGTATGCAAGTACGTTTCACCGGCTAAATACGACAAAAACATGAGAATCACAATGTTCGTCTCTCTTTGTCATTTTTCCAAAAGAATTTCATTTTCAAAGCAAAATAAGTTAAAACTCAATGAAAACGATCACAACCATTTTTAGAAATCATATAATTAGTATACAACCTTAACCCTACTCCATTTCCTTGAGAAAAACAAGTTTCGGAAAAATCGACGTTCTTGGACAATTTTCAAAAGTTAAGTTCAAAATCACAAAATCAAGTCCAATCCCATCTATGAGATGTTCCATTAGGTTTAAGAGCATAAACAGTAATTAAACAAGTTGAAAGAAGTGTTTTACAAAGCTCGGATTGGTCCCCGAAAGCCCGGAACAAAAACCAAAAGGTGCTGAAACTGGGCTTGTACGCTTAAGCGTGCAGGCTCCAGTAACTAACAGTGGTTGTACACTTGGAGCACGCTTAAGCGTACAGTCATCAGTTCTGCACAAAAACTCTCGGGTTCTTTTCCTTTTTCACCCAAAATCTCCAATTTTGATCTCCCAACACCCACATATGTTTACAAAGATTGTTTACAGTTTCATGAACTCAAAAGGGCTTTCAAAAACACATTAAACATGAAAACAAATGTCATTTCAACATGATTCACCAAATCAACCCATTTCCACAAAAACCATCAACAACAACTTAATTCACATCACAAACCCATGATTATGAACACC
>Ga0228711_1005005_pt1 | contig 20223 bp, 10 predicted proteins | sample MedpolnodulmetaG_2_FD_177996 | JGI IMG/M metagenome (GOLD analysis project Ga0228711, IMG submission 177996) | Root nodule microbial communities from Medicago polymorpha collected in Santa Monica, California, United States - brown nodules | ecosystem: Host-associated > Plants > Roots > Nodule... | reverse complement strand
ACTATGTGGTATTACACTTCTGAGGGTTTCTTTAAAGCATTACACAAATACAATACACCCTTTAAATGATGTACATACAAGAACTCAACTTCCTGTGCACATGATAGAAGACACATAAATTAACCCGCGCCACAAGTTATATTTTTTCTCAATCAGAGAATACAAAATACCTTCCCAAACCAATTTTCAAAATTGTGATTGCAGTTGTGGTTATGTTACGAGTCTTGATATTGAGGCAAAATATGGTTGATATAATCGCAATTGAGGTACGATGTTATTATAGAGTCCTCTAAAATCTTTATACTGAAGCCACAACTGCAATCACGAACCACAATTTAGAAATAAGCTTATGTTTGGAGCTGCTTCTTCTTCCTCTTCCTCTTCCTTATCCAAAAAACAAACCTTACAATTTGAATCAAAGCAAGAACAAGAAGTATAACACCCCAAGCACCACCTAAAAAAAACCCTAACCTATAAGCATGGTAATAAATATGACCAGGTGTAACCAATCCAATGGCCCACAAATAAGTAAGCAACATAAAAGTAACCGCAATGGTCATTGCAACAGTTAATATCCACATTATGACCGTATTCTTAAGTGGAAAGCCACAAACAAGAATCAACACAACACAAAGTGAAGCAAAAAAAGAGACAGTGTTAAATGACATGAATTTAACATAATCTTGGGCATCATCATAACCAAGAATTGCATTTCCAGATTTGCAAATACCATATGTAGTGCAAGTGTATGCACCACTATGTGTATTTTCTTGCCAAACTCCACCTGGTGGGTTCAATGCTGATTGAAATGTCATGGTTGCAATTACGGTTGCTACAATCATTAATGTGCCACGTGTCTCTTCTATCCAATTACCTTGATGTTGTATGTATTTTGACAAAAAATTCTCCCATTTTTTCAATGTATTGGATTGATGTGGTTGATTTGCTTCATTAGTACTACTAGCATGTGCATCTGTACAAGTTTTTTGGACCCCTGCTTCAATTAAAATGTATTGGATTGCAATGTCTATGAAATCTGCTTGAGACCGGTTGTTCCATATATCCCACGGTGTGAGACCCTTGTTATTCAAAGTGCTTGCTGCTGTTCTCATTTGGGGAAGCGAAACCAAGAATTTTATGGTCTGTGCATGGAGTGTTAAGGAAAATCAATCACTTTTTGAAACTGGTATTAAAACGAAAACAATGTAAACTAATACTGAATCTCATTATGAGTGTCACATTGACATAGAGAAGTTGTCCTAAGATGAATTTCAATTTTCAACATAACATTATTATTTGCTTTTTCATTAGCTTTTCAGTTATCCTTTAGTTTATATTAATTGCATCACTTTTAAATCAATATATTTCACTATCCATAAAAAAATTGTTTGAACACTAGTTGAATTTTACAAGTAAAATTTCAATTCAGTAAATGGAAAAACTTGTCATTGAAAAGTCAAACTTTTATAAATAAATAATAGAAATACTTAAAAGTCTTCATGTTACAATTCCCTATCAATTTTTGGTTAGTAGAATTGGGCTCAAATTTTACAAGTAAAATTTCAAGGAAATTTCAATTCATGAAAATGGAAAAACTTCTCATTGAAAAGTCAAGCTAAATAATAGAACTACTCAAAAGTCTCCATGTTACACTTCCCTATCAATTTTTGGTTAGTTAGAATTGGGCTCAAATTTTAGAAGTAAAATTTCAAGGAAATTCCAATTCATATAAATGAAAAAACTTGTCATTGAAAATTCAAGCTCTTATAAATAAAGGGTTTTGTTAACTAGTGTCTTCGGGACACTCTTTAAACATTCCAAAAAAAAAAATTATTTCAAAAAAAATCAAATATTCCAATTTTCAATGCATTAATTACATAAGTTTTTAAAAAAAGTTACCTTTTAAAGGTCTTAAAGAGTGCCCGCACTCGTTAACCTTTCCCATAAATAAATAATAGTACTTAAAGGTGGCATTTAGCCTAGGAAAGGCTAGTTTTTTCCCACCATGGAAAAGCTTTTTTTGACCATTAGATCAAGTATAGAACCCATCCCTATTATGGACTCTTAATATTAAATCTAACCACTCATCTTCCTCCTCTCCCCACCATCTCACCTGACCTGTCTGTTCTAATCTCCTTTTCGCCGTCTCTTGCTTTCTCACCTCCCTCCATCCAACAATGGCTTCTCGCTTGTGAATTCTTTTTACTCTGATCTTCTTATGTTCTAATCCTTGTTTGTTCAACGGACTGGAACCTCCATAAATTATGTATTGTTTCTCTTCTTGCAATCTCTATGCATATTAGTTAATATTTTCTTGCTACTAGCTAGTACTTTAATTACAAAACTTAGTATATAAAAGAGTGATATATAGCTGAAAGTGAAGATGGAATCAAATTATAAAAGATAATTAAAGGACGTGTGTTTAACCGATTGAAATAAGAAGTTAATAGTTTTCTATTTGAGGTTACTTTTACACAAATTTTCGTTTAATTCAATTGAATCATAATTTTTTCTCATTGTTTTTTATTTTTATTTTTGTTGTTTCCATTTTGTTTGCGTATGAATCTAAATACCTAGATTTTGTTATTTGTTCTTTTTTCTTTTCTGAAATGATTATATGATGAAGTTGTTGTTGATTATGATTGGATCTTGATGCTATGAACCTGAATACCTAGATCTTGTTGTTGATTGCAGGAATTAAATGTCTAGGGAGGAAGAGGATGAGTTTGTTGGATTTCTGCCATTGATTGAATGTTGTTAAATGGGTCAAGTAGGTTGTTGCAAGTGGTGAGTGAGAGAGAGATGGAGGAGAGTGAATTAAATATTGTGGTGAGTGTCTATGTAACATTATGGTCTATATTGATCTAATGGTCAAAAAAATACTTTCTCATGATGAGAAACAACTCCCCATTCTCATACTAAACCCCACCGTACTTAAAAGTCTTCATATTACACTTTCCTATCAATGTTTGGTTAGTAGAATTGGACTCAAATTTTATAAGTAAAATTTCAATTAATGTAAATGGAAAAACTTGTCATTGAAAAGTCAAGCTGCTCCCAAGGCAGATATAGGTCTGCTTGTTTAAGAATAAAATAACAATGATTATTAGATAACATACTCATATTTACGGTACCTTTTGTAATCGTTTTTCGAACCGCTTGCACGGCTAGGGCGAGTTTTGGTTTTTACATGTTGTTTAAAAATAAAGGGTCTTGTTAACGAGTGTTCTGGTGCACTCTTTAAGCATCCCAAATTTAGTAATTATTCTTTTAAAAAGTCAACTATTACAATTTTCAATGTATTCATTACACAACTTTTCATTAAAAACTTACAATTTAAAGTACTTAAAAAGTGTCTGGAGGCACTCGTTAATATTTTCCAAAAATAAAAAGATAACATACTTATGAAATTACTTTTAGATATTTTAATGTGGATTATTACTTATAAATTAATCTTCTCTTTCATTTACCACTTTCATCAAAATCATTTTTTTTCTTCAAAAGCTACTAAAATCAGCTTCTAATTTTAATAAGGAAAAACATTTTTTTTAATTGTGATTGATTTTAAAAGCTTAAATAAACTCAACTAAAACTACTAAAAGTATTTCTTATTTTAATAAAAAATGGATAATAAAATGTAAGGACTTACCTGAATTTGCTTGAGATTAACTGCCCAATGAAGAATCGTGTTACCCTCCTTGTCTAGAACATGCAATAGCTCTTGAGCTCCATTCACGGATTGAACTAAGTATTTCAAGGCCTCCAAATGATTATATCTTACACACAAATGCAATAGAGATCCATCATCACCAATCTTTTGAATTGAACACGAATTAGCATTTTTCAACTCCTCAACAACTTCCACGTGTCCTCTAGACACAGCCAAGTGTATAGGAAGCTTGCCATCGTTGTCGGGAATCAAACAAATATTTGGGTTTGTCATCAACAAAGCTTTCACTATTTGAATGCGTCCTTCAGCTGAAGCCAAATGAAGAGGGTAACGACCTTTTGAGTCCACTTCACTTACTAAACTTGGATTCACTTGAAGAAAAATTACACACAACTCTAAATATCCAAACAAAGAGGCTATGTGTAATGGTGTTTCACCAAAGGGAGAGAATGAAAGTTTGCTTAAGGTAAGAGGATTTAGTGTTTTTAAGGCACTTATGTTACCATTTGTTATTGTTTCGTAGAGTGCTCGTACTGTATCATCCTCAAAATTTGGAGGTAGCTCTTCCATCAAAGAAACATTGGGATTCAAATACGGTCTCCTTGTTTGAGAATTCAAACATTATTTTATTGAGATAGTTTGCATGCGTTTACTTTTACTTTTTTGCGTTTACTTTGATCTTTATGTAGAAACCCAATGGTCGGTCACTTGCGGTGGCGGAGCCCTTCATTGGTTAGGGTGGGGCACAACCCATTCGAAAAAAAAATAAAAAATTAAGGATTATACATCTATTTTGCGAGATTTTATACAATTTTATGTTGGTTTTAGGTTTCGATCGATCCAAATTCCCGTAAAGTAGTGTAGTAGCTCACTTGAAAAATTTAAATAATTCAATTATGTCTATTTTGCGAGACTTTAAACAATTTTTCAACGATTATAGTTTTCCGCGGTTTCAAAAGTGGCATACATGATTTTTGTGATGCTTATACTTAGCATGTTAGAGCATCCACAATGGAGACACCCATTTTTGGGTTCTTAAATGGATCTCACGTGTACACATCACTCATTTATAATTTTTTAATAGTAGTACCTAATAAACACTTAATCACTCCAACCCAGATCTCACACAAAGTTCTTAAATGAGACCCACTAATCAACTATCAATAACTTTATATCATTATATTTCAATTTTTTTAATATTAAAAGAGTGCAGGTCCCGCTTAAAAGTGAGGGTCTTAAATTGTTAAAACCCTCCCAATGGAGATGGTCTTAGCGGATGCTTATAGACCTTCGAATTTGCATGGGTTTCAAATCTCTCGTATATTGTTTTGTCAACTGAAAATTCTCTCAGTTAACAGTTGTAATGTATAAAAAAAGTTTCATAATTTACAGTGGTTGTTAAATATGTAATTATTTAAGTATCCACCACAACTTTTTAGTCAAACTCTGTTATTTCAACTTCGTACTTAATATTTATTACAACTTTAATTTCTATTTATATATTATAATTAATTTAAGTAGCCCATCCGAGTTTTTTTTTCCGGCTCCATCACTAGTCACATGAAGAGTATACGATGAAGAGTTTAATATAATTATAATTATAACTTTATCTCCTTTCAAAAAAACTTATCTATAAAATAGTACCTCTTATTCTTTTTCAAAAAAATACCTCTGATTATCTGATAGTAAAAAAAAATCATCTATAAAAATAGTACCTCTGATTATCTTAACTCGACAACATGGAATTTTATAAAAATCATTCAAGGAATGCCATGGCATATAATTATTGAAAAATGTTAAAGAGTGTCATTGAGACATTAGTTAAGATGATAAAACTAAAAATATTATATTGAAAAATGGTAAAAAATGATGAATTTAACTTTTTAAAAATTAAGATATTGTTGAATTGCAAACACTGACGGAGCTACATAGAGCTCAGTGAACACCGTCAATTCTTAATTATACATTCAAATTATTATGTTTTTATCATGTTGAATCCCCTCAAATCTAAACAATGCACCACATTTGCACCAGCTACATCATTTTTCCCTGGCTGTGTAGTTTAAGCATGCTGAGATGACACAAAGCTTATGACCGACAATTGCAATAGCACGTGTCCTATAACAACAAGTATTATAATATATCTTGTAGCATGTTATTAATTAGTTTAGTGAATGGCTAGTATGGTAATATTATTATCATACTTGTAGTTCTTTATATTAATTAATTCATAGATAATTCTTTATATTAATTAATTTCATAGGTTTTACAATTTTTTTAATTATATATTAGTTATATATATAATACTAGATATATAATATAATTGTAATTAAAATTTAAAAGTGTGAACCCCTGAGCCAGGGTACTCGCAACGCCACTGACTGCAAACATACTATTTTGGGTTCTTTAACAGGTGTTCAATAAGGACAATTTAAGCATGTCGGATCCTAGCGGTTTACCAAGGTCAAACGACTTATAAAGCGCTGGCATAAATATTATTCCCTCCGTCCCAGTTTAACTGAGTCAGTTGACCATTTCACACAGATGAAGAAAAGTGTAGAAATGAAAGAGAGGGAAAAATGGTTTTGAGTATTTTTGTCAAGTATTTGTGTATTTTTCTTTATCGTAAATGTAAAGTATAATATTAGAAGTGCTGAAAGTAGTATTAATTAACGTTATAATTGAAAAAAAGTAATTAATGTTGTATTCAAAAGTGAAACAAGTCAATATTCTTGGGACAATAATTTTTACAAATGACTCAGTTATTATGGAATAGAAAGAGTAACATATTATCCACCAACAAGATTTGATATCACCAATGGAACAAACTCATTATTGTGAGATTGAGCTGAATTCTTAGCAACTAGACAAAATTACATTTAAAATTTCTTAGCAACTAGACTAAATTACATTTAAAATGTATGTGACCTTTTTTATGCTAATTACATGCACTTCTATTGTCTAATCAGCAAAATAAGCCCTAGCTCTGTAGCGCAATAGTACACTTCTTTCATTTAGGAAAGTGCAATAGTATATTTTTTGAAGAAGAGTAGAGTGTACATGTGATCATGGTACACAAGATTCGTCATTCATCATTTAATAATGAGTGAAAAACATTTCCTCCTTCAAAAGTACAAATTAGATTCTATATAGCAAATACTAAGGAGCGGTAGGCTATAGATCGTTGTAGATCCAGATTCTAAAAGATATATATGATTATATTTGGTTTGTTTTTAGCCCGTGTTTGATTTTTTTTATTTGTTTGAAAAATAAAATCAACCAGGGCTAAAGAGAACCACTAAGACACCAGAAGAAAATCATAATCTAACAACTGCCTAAACTATTTTCAAGTCACTAATGAATAAAACAGCTATAAACTATTTCATGATATAACAAGTATATAACATTACATTTATTTCTTCAAAAAAAAAAAGAAAATTACATTTACATACATATAATCGATGGACACTTTATCCTATGATCAATTGTACCAAATTTATTTTGTAAACAGAATAGTGTAAATGAGGGAAGAGAAAAAACTAAGTTACATTAGTTTACATGTTAGCCGTGTAGTATAGATTAGCTTGCAACTGAGAACTGTTAAAAAGTTCGTTCCGTTACACTACGAAACTTGGCATACTGTATTAGGAGTGGCAGAAAATATAACCTGCAATGCACGCAAGAACTCCATTATTAATTATTCATAGTTATCCATGTTTTGTGAAAATATAGCTTATCCGGGATTTACAATAATACTAGTAGTACCATATTGAGAGCTAGTAGTATAAGAGAATATACAATAATAAGAAGCACCATCTGCATAGCCAGCCCTTGATTGAAACAATCAAACAGTCATTTATGTCCTGAACATAATCAAAGAAAACAATTGAGGTACTTAGCCATATTTGATATATAATAAAGATTCAATACAATTTTGAATTGAAGGTTAAATTGGTTCTTGGAAATAGAATTACTTCATTGACATGGTAAACAACCAGAACTGGAAGTTACTATGCTCCAGAAGCTCATGAAACAGGAACACAGTAACCATATATCAAAATCATTAAAACACAGAATAATAAACCATCCTTTTATTTTCAACTAAACTAACCAAATTCTGCAAATTAAAATAATAAGATAGGGTAATTTACCTGACTGGCGGGTTTCTGGTTTCTCAAGAGGCCTGCTGACATTTAGTTGGTTCATTGCTTGATTCTACACATGGAAATGGACTTCATAAATGTTTACGTCATTTGATTTTTTTTATTGGAAAAACAAAAAGGAGAAACTTCGAAAGTTCGCAAAAATGAAGTTTTACTCCCATTATATAACATAAAAGTTTTGATTGATCTGTTTTTAAAATGCAAAGTAAAACAGCACATTATTACCATAGTAAAATAATATATGTGGTGGTGGCAGGATATCCAATAGATCTCATGTGCAACAAGTTACTTCACACACTGTTTAAATTTTTGCAATCAGAAGTAATATTAGAGGACAAAATACCTGCATTAATTGAAACTGCATCTGGTGGGGTCCAAGACATTGTTGATAAGGATCACTGAAGTTTGGGATACGTGACTGATTTGAATCATGTGTTCCAGCTGAGGTGATCACATTATTATCTACCTGATTTGCTGCATGCATTCTGGATGAGCCAGGCGTTGGAACAAGCGGCATGTGGAAAGGAGGCATTGCGAACCTTGGTCCCAAATTCGCGGCTGCAGGCAAAGCAGCACCAGATAACATATTGGGAAATGGCATTACTGGTCTGTTTATTCCCATTTCCATACCCATCCCCATTCCCATTCCAACTGTTGGCATATACTGCTGGATTCCAGGAAACATCATAGGCACCATGCCACATCCCATTGACATCATCTGCATAAATTGTACTCTCTGTTTCAGAAATGAAACTACATGACCAACTTGCTACACTAGATAGTGGCATGACCTTTTGTAAAGGTCACAAATATATAGAGGTCATTTCTAATGTGCGAGCTTGGATAAATAACATTAAATTGTTTCATCTTAACAGAATAAAGAACAAATACAGCATCTATATATGATTGTCTAGTGTCTACATCCCTCTCACAACTTCCAGATGTGAAGTTCCTTTAAAAATATAAATATTAAGATTTCAAAAGCTTATTACATCATTTTACCATCTTAAGCTTTCTTATGTTATAGTATACCCATCCTCCTAAAACCTTCGGAAGCTATAAAGACACTTGGGGAGGAAGGTGATAAATTATCTGTAATCAACTGAATTGCTTCTGTAATGTTCCACCACCGGCCGATGGTGGCATGGTGCAAGCTTATTAGAGTATCTTGTTTAATAAACAATTTATTAAATGAGCAGATGCTAAGTTTATCCGCCTAAACAATTTATGAGCATAGAGTATAATATACTGCTTGAAAATGAATTTACAACACAAACTCAAGGTGAGGAAAAAGTGTTCACCCAAAAAAGAAGATTCTACCTGCACTTGTAACTGCAGCGACTTCAAGTAATCAATTGCTTCATCCAGCATAGATGCTTTGTCAGACTATGAATTAAGAGTAGGAGAAAGATTAGAAACAAAAATAAGGAAGTAAATTAAATCAAGAAATAAAACACTGGGAAAGCTAAACGTTAGTTTACCTTATTAGATCGAGGTATAAGTTCTTGCAGAGCTTTCATCTTTTCATTAATCCGATCACGACGCCTCTGCATAGAAATGCAATGCAAAAACTTTAATGTTATGAGGAAAACATAATAAAATATATGAACTCAAAGAAATGTGTGTTGAAACTACTGACCCTCTCTGAGAGATTATGGACCTCGGCAGCACGAGATCTCTTTGTAGATGATCCACTGACATTTTTTTTGGCTTCCGCATATTCAAAATCAATATCCTTTTACAGCAATACAATTAGAAATAAGAATATAGAAGTCGCAAATAATCTATGTTTGAAGAAATTTTAGAAAAACAATCGAAGATGTAAAAAATGTTATTGAAAAATTCATCTATCTCACAAAAATGTATATGACAAGAGACAGTACAAAAACATGGGAAACTGTTAGAATAAAGAATAAATGGGTGTTAGAGTAGTAAGGATTAGTTATAGTTAGTGCAGTTGATTAAGTAGAGGGCTTTTCATGTATAAATAGGAGAAATAAGGATTAAGAAAACAAATAAGTACATAAACATCACCCTACCCCTACCCTTACACTTTAAACCATATGCCCAAGTGATAAAGTCGCAACTAAGAACAAGTTAAATTATATGTTTGGTTCCACTTTTAAAAGGGTCAAAATTGATTATGAATGTGCATAGTTGATTCTGACATGTTTGATTGCATAGTTAAGATTTATAGTTTTTAATTCTATAATTGATTTTTAGTTCAATGAATATATCTAAATACAAATCATTTTATATTTAACTAACTTTTAATCAAAACAATCCTTGTCATGCAAATGATGCAGCCAGTGCTGGTTAGAAGTTTTAAGTTTTAATTAGATTTTAATTTATGTGGACCATATATATTCTACTCCTAGAAAAGTTTCTTTAAAAAGTATCGAATTTAACACGATACACGCGGCGAAGCCATGTCCAGCCACGACAGGTATAGCCGCTTTTATGAAAGCTACAGAATCCAAAAGTTAAAGCAGCGGCGTGGGTGAATGTTTGAACTTTGAACACAGTAAATAAAAAAGTAACAGCGCTTATTAGTTAACTCACTCACCTCGCTCTGATATTCCCATTCCTCCGCTTCTATTCCCTTCCTCTTTCGATCCAGCTCATCTACCTTCCGAACCGGTTCAGGTTCTTCACTGCTACTCGAACCGCCCGGTTCATCAAAAGTTGTTGAAACCACCGCCACTTCGGTGTCTCCTTCCAAGCTTCTTACCGTATCACACGAATCCACCACCGTTGATTCCCTCGCAGCAGTGTTCAAAATCGACGACGGTCCTGGCTCGTTTCTAACACCGTGCTTCGCGAAGTACGCAAAGTTTGGTGTCTCAGGCTGCACGTGCCCTATCCTCCGTGGCGGGGGAATTGGAGGACGAGAAGGAACCACCGACGACGGAGTTTGTATGGTACTGTTGTTATTGAGGAAATCAGTGGAGAAGGTTTGTTCCAAGGGAGAATCGTCGTAATGAAGCCATGAAGCCATTTCGTTTTCTTGCATGAAGAGATATTGATTGTAGTTTTTCACCGGCGATGGTTTCTTCACATGACGGTGGTTTGGTCTCTGTGTAACGACTTGGCCGTTTTGCCATAACAACTCCATGATCTCATCATCTGCACTGTTCCATTTTTCATTAATCGTTAGTTAAAAAAAACACAAAATAATTAATAATAATAAATAAAAAGATGAAGTGGAAAAGTTACATGATGGGTTTCTTAGGACGAGGATCCATTTGAGATTCGAAATATGGAACGCAGTGGTTCATGTCACGAAAGACAATTAAATTTGAAAATCAAAATTCATGACATATTAGTGGGAAAGCAAAGCAAAGTCGGTGAAGGTGTAATTAAAAGATGACAAAGTTAGTTATTATTGAGTGAGTATGAGTGTGGAATTGAATGAATATTGTAATGTTGCAGAATAGAACGTGTGGTTGTTGGAAATAAGAGAAAAGTCACTACGACAAGACTGAACAGAGCAGAGCACAAGCAAGGCCACATAAACCACCCAGAGAGATAAGAAGATGTTTCTCTACGAATAATGCCAAGCTAAACGACGAAATACTTTTTTGCCGCTTTGCTTTCTTTTCTCCTTTTTTGCCCCTTAACTTCATTAATTTTTACTCTTTTTAACAAAGATCGATTACTTTTGTTGCGCACTTTATATCAAGGTGATTGAAATCGGAATTCTGCTCTTTACTCAAATGGTTTCGCTCATTTCCAAGTGAAAAGACGATATTGTCCTTATGTGACTTAAGTCACAATGAGTACTGTTTTCGTTCAAAATCCAACAAGCAACCACACAGTTCCATTTTTTCTTTCCCTCCACCTCCAAAAACCCAAAAAGTGCGAATTTTTGGGTCAAAATCTTCGTTTCAAATCGTCAAAACAAGTTTCTACGCTCATCAAGCATCAAAGAACAGGTAATGTACCGTCAAAACTCATCCCTTTTTCCTGGTTTTCTGCAACTTACGTCATTTTTTTCCCAGTAGGTGATAGGGTTGAGCGTGAGTTAACTCACGCTAGTTGTAAGTGCTACGTGAGTTAGGGTTGAGCGTGAGTTAACTCACGCTAGTTGTAAGTGCTACGTGAGTTAACTCACGCAGGAAGATAACACTAGCGTGAGTCACGCTACTGTGTTGCCCAGATTTTGCATTTTTGCGCCATTTTTTTTACTTACTTTGCTTGCCGCACAAGTTATTTATTTATTTTTTCTTTCTTATTTTTGTATTGAATAGACATTGAGTGAGATGGTTGAAAATGTGGGGGAGGATGGCGTTGAACTTAAACCGGGCAAAAGCAAAGGTTCCGGTGTAGCATCCGACGATTTCAAACCAACCAAACAAGTGGAGTTTAAAGTGAAAATTCCTTTTCAAGCTCACATAGTTCACAACCAAGCAAAACCTGTACCTACCGGTAACTTTGAAGAGAAGCCTAAATCGGTACCTACCGGTGTTCGTGTTATTGAAGTAAACACCGGGTCATTTTTTACAACAATTGAAAGATGGAGAGATCGTGAATAATTACTTCGTTGGGTTCGTCGACAATCGGCAAGGGCCGGATTTACTATTTCTATAGATAAATCTAGTACAATAACGCCATACATGATGATGCAATGTGAGAGGAGTGGTGAACACAAGCCACCTAAGACGAGGAAGAAACCGAAGCTTTAAGGCACGGGCACAAGGAAATGTAATTGTCCGTTTAGGTTGAAATGTTTCTTTGATAAAAAAAACACAAGATTGGTGGATTGCAGTGCTTTGTGAAATTCACAACCATGACTTGGCGCCAAAGTTATCTGGCCACCTTCTTGCGGGTCGACTAAAAGCGGAGGAGAAGCAAAGAATTATCGACATGACAAAGAGCTTGGCAAAGCCTAGGAATATTCTCACGGATTTGAAGGAAAAAAAACAAAGAAAATTTGACACTCATCAAACAAGTGTATAATGCGCGAACTAGATGGCGCAAGGGGCAAAGAGATGACAAGACGGAGTTGCAATACTTGATTACAAAGTTGGAGAAGCATCAATATGTCTATTTCACAAGAGCAAATAACGAGGAAACCACTCTTGAAGACTTATTCTTTGCTCATCCGAATTCAATTGACATACTTAACACTTTTCCCACCGTTTTGGTCATGTACTCCACCTACAAAACCAATATCTACCGAATGCCGTTATTTGAGATTGTTGGTGTCACCTCTACCAAAATGACCTATTCGGGTGCGTTTACCTTTCTTTCCTTTGAAAGAGAGAATAACTTCATTTGGACACTTGAGATGTTGGTTGGTCTTTTGACCTCAAAACGCAACATGCCTAAGGTGATTGTCACCGATACGGACCCCGCTTTGATGAAAGCCGTTACCGAAGTTCTCCCTAAAACGAACCATGAACTTTGCCCGAAATGGGTGGTTCATGTGAGACATATTTTCCAATCCGGAGTGCTCCACCACTTAAGCCACATTCCAACATAATGTGCCTTTGCTTAATTCCGGACCACTTTCTTCATGTGAAGTTGAAAGAAGATTGTCTGCTACCACCTCCTTGTAAGGAGTGGATGACTCACAAGATTGGTGAGGCAGAGAAATGCCATTTTGAGTTTATGGATAGACAAGCCGCCTTCGATGATCTCATGTCTAAGGAGGCAAAGCCGCCAAAGAAACCAACAAATGAGCACAATCCTATTACTTGTGACACTCCAACTCGGGAAAAACCTAAGCAAGATTTTGAATTCATGGATGAAGAAGAAGATTATGCACTATCACTAGTCTAGTTAGATAGGTTATGACACTTTTGAGTCGGTCAGTGTTCGTCCTATTTTTTGGTGGTATTACACCCCAACATATTTTTTGGTGGCCGATTGTGTAATTTGGATATTTATGGCCAATATGTAACTAATATTATATATTATATAAATATATGAAATGAATTAGTTTTTTGGTGGCCGTTTATGTCACACCAATTATTGCTCGCATGACTTCGTCTTTAATTATTCAACTATTTATTTATCTCATATTTGTTTTTCATTATATTTTTGTGAAGTCAAACATGTCTGAAGATGCACAAGATCCAGTTAAACTTGACGTTCGTTATGTAGATGTGAAAAGAGGGATTGGTTCACTGTAAACCCCACCGACAAGTTGGACGAGCTGAAGGAAAAACTTGACAACTTCTTTATCCATATTGGTTCAAATCATAGAACACGTGATTGATAGTAAATGTGCCAGGCCTAGACTTGAGGGAGGATAAGGAAGAGGACTTCTGGAAGACCGTGTATTATCCACAACTTCTCAAAGATGATAGCGACGTTGATTACATGTTTAGGTTAATGGTTGAGAATAAAAATTTGTATCTTTTTGTCCGATCCGTTGAAGTGTAATAGTGTAATGTTTTCCGAATTTGTGTTCGTATTGTTGATTTTTAATGAATTGATGTTTGTGTAATTTAACGATGAATTTGGGTCATTTTGACCGTTTATGTGAGATTATGTAATTTTAGAAATTTATGGACAAATTTGTGTAATTTGGATCGTTTACGTGTCATTAAGTGTGTTTAAGTGGTTACGGGTCATTTCCGGCGAGTTTGTGTAATTTGGACCGTTTAGATCGTTTATTGGTGATTACGTGATTGTGAGAAAAACGATGTTTTTGTGTAATTTTGTTCGATTATGTCGTATTATCCGATAATCTTGTTAAACTGGCGTAATTCGGTTAAGTTATGAATGTGGCGTGATTACGGGTTAATTTTGACTTTCCAATTACCTGTTCAGTACTGCACTGCATTAGTTGCATTTTCTGCTGTCTGCTATGAACGTGAGTAAACTCACGCTAGTACAAATGGCAACGTGAGTTAACTCACGCTGCCATTAACACTAGTGCATGTTAAGTCATGCAACGTGTGTTAACTTACGTTGCCATTTGTACTAGCGTGAGTTAATATACGTGGGGGTATATTCGTCTTTTCACTTGGGAATGAGCGAAATGGTTTGGGTAAAGAGCAGAACTCTTAAAATCGAACCGATTGAGTAGTTGGATTGGGAGCTGGACATGGGTCCAGTTCAAATAACCCCTAAAATCGTCACGCACTAGAACAAGTTTATAGCAAAAGATTGGTAAAATCAGTGGTTTGATCGATTTCACATGTTGAATTGTAGTTTGTATGAGAAAAGAAGATAAATATGCATTGTTTGTTTGGTGTATAGTAAGAAAATTGATTTTACTTTGTTCCTTCTACGTTTAGCAGGGAAATCAAAATAGAAACGGAAACATGGAAATAAAAATCATTTTGCTTTCATCTTATTATTACTCCCTTCGTCCCAAATTATACGATGTTTTAGTCATTTCACACGCGTATCAGAAAAAGATATTATGAGTTGTTTTATAAAATTGTGTATGAGAAAGATAAACTAAATAATTGAAAGAAAAGAAAATAATAAATAATTAAGGATATAATAGGAAAGAGTAGCATTAGTGATTCATTGGTATTGTAAAACGATATATAATTTGGGACAGTTTTTTTTCTTCTAAAAACGATATATAATTTGGGACGAAGAAAGTATTATTTTACTTAGAAGAGAGGGTCAATTTGATTGTAAATGTTATAAAAGAAGATGTGTTGAGACTTGAGAAAAGATATGTGTCCTACATACGAGAAGATAGGCGGGATGACATGTTGCTATACTAAGATTTAAGATTGCAAAAATCGCTCATTTTGCTTCTAAAATTGCCCCCTAACGCCCAAAAAATACTAAAATACTCAGGGACAGTTAACTGTCGTTCGCACAATTTTAACAATCATTTTACCAATCATAGTTAATTGTCGTTGTGCTCTGGTAATAGAGAACAAAGGAAGAACACCACACCAGTGACCCTATTTTTTTTAATTTTTTTTACATCTTCATTCTTAAATACTATCATTTATACGACATGCATACATCCAATCATTCATTCTTATATACATTCTAAAATAATTTTCTTCTGGATATTTGATATGTGGTGGTCGGGCGCATATCATCCTGCATCCTCCTTATAAGATCATGAAGGTATTCAATTAAGTCACTATAACGCAACCTCTCTTCTGCTATGTTGTAGGGGGTCTGTATGATACCCAACGTGTTAGGATGATCTGTGGCATGATCCTCCTCAACAATGATAGTTATGTCTAGTATCTTATTTCCAAAACGTCTAGACTCTTGTTACCCCTGTTAAGGAACTTGTCTTCGCTCGAGAAATACAACAATTAAGATACATGTGTTTTGTTTTGAAAATATTTTGTCAGTGCATAATATTGCTGGACTCGGCATTTCTCATCTTCCCTTATTAAGTAGTGGAGTTGTATTTTCCACATATTTGTAAAACATGGTTGTGCAATTTTTTACATTGTCCATTTTTGGGATTTAAAAGTTCTCTATCTTTGAGCAAGTAGAATATGATTTGATTTTACCTATTTTGCTCCAATCCATAAGTTAATTCCTCACACATTTTTAAAAGAGGTCGAGGATTCATCATAACTCTTATGAGTCAAATGATAATGTGTTGTTGTTTCAAGCAGATGTGGCTTATTGTCAATTAAGCATATGATTCATCAACTACACAAGCATAGGATGCTTATCAAACTCACAAGTTCTTCACATGTTGGTCCTTTTTTTGTATGCATTTTCTATTTCCGTCATATGGTTGCCATTTACGAATGACAAGAGGATGATTCTTTGAAAGGTGTAAATGACCACTTTCATATTTTTTATCGGTGGCAAACATTTGCATGTTAGGAGAGACAAGTTAGCATATTCATGTTAGGAGAGACAAGTTAGCATATTCTTTATCAAATGGAAGAGGTGTTTTTGTAACCCAAAAAAAATGGAAGAGGTGCTTCACCAAAGGCAAAACTAACACTTATTTTCCTTTTTGCCAAACTTGAAGTCAATATCTAATATCTTCCTAATGTTTTGAATCTACTAACGATATATAAAAGTTGAAATCTAGCAAAATTTTAAAATCGTCCTTATTAAAACTCATGATCTCCTTAGTTTTATGTGCATAACAGTCATTTCGCAAAATTTAATTATTTTGTTTTTTAAATAAATCATTGTGGATAATAGTCCGTAACAAATTTTAGAATAAATATGAAGTAAAATATGACTAATTACAAGCTAAAACCAAAGTTTTCAATAAAAAAAAGAAGGTGTAAATAAATTTCTACAAATAAAAAGGCTGCAACAAATTTTTCCTATAGCAAGTAAAAAAAAAAGTAACCAAAATCCTCAAAATTATTTCCACGCTATAAAAAAAAAGTTTTTGATAAAAACCCAAAGTTTTCAATGAAAAAAAAATGTGTAGATAAATTTTTTCTCTCCAAAAAAAAATTGTAATTAATTTGCACTTCCACGGATAGGTGGATATAACAAATTTATTTGTCTTTTGAATGCAAAATTAATAAGTCTTTGAAATACTTTTATTTTTAAAATATTAGTTATTTTTTTAATCCACTAATAAAAATAAAAAATTAATTTTAAAAAATAATATATAAAAATCAATATCCAACAAAATTTCATAATTATACTCTTAAAAGCCAATATATTATCATGGTAATTACAGACGACTATCTTTTCTTTTGATTTTAGAGATATAAGCACATAAATTCTACAACGAATGCGGTATAAATATATAACGGTATGTTATTTTGAAAATAGTCAACGTATGTTGATATTTTAAATATATAACCGTTTGATTTTGAAAATAGTAAAATATAACGGTATGTTGATATTTTGAAACAATACAGTAATATGCAACAAGTGCGATGTTTTGCATATATAAAATAAAATGTTATTTAATAGAAACACTATATTAATGTTTATATTTTGACAATATTAATGAGTTTCCACAATTTTATCATATCAACTTTCTCATATATTTATATAAAAAATTTGTTTATGCAGTTAAAACACATAAAATCTGCAACAAGTGCGGTGGAAACATTGCACGATGTTTGCATAAAAAATAAAAAGTTATTTACTAAAATACTACATTGATGTTGATATTTTGTAAATAGTCATGAGTTTCTAAAATTTTATCATATGGATTTTCTCATATATGTACATAAAAATGTATTTATGTATATATAAGAACATAAAATCTGCAACGGGTGCGATGCAAACATTGAACGGTGTTTTGCATATAAAATAAAAAGTTATTTAATAGAAACATTGTATTAATTAATGTTTATATTTTGACAATATTAATGAGTTTCCACAATTTTATTTTATCAACTTTCTCATATATTTACATAAATTTGTTTCTGCAAATAAAACACATAAAATCTGCAACGGGTGCGATGCAAACATTGACCAGAGTTTTTCATATAAAATAAAAAGTTATTTAGTAGAAACATTACATTAGTTTTGATATTTCAAAAACAATCATGAGTTTTAAAAAATTTATTTTATTTACTTTTTGATATATGTATATAAAAATTTGTTTTCGCATACATAAGAAAATAAAATCCACAACATACTCGATTCAAAGATTTAACATATTTTTCTTTGTACAAGAAAAAAATATTCAATAAAAGCATTATACTAATGTTGATAATTTTTATTTAATATCTTTAAATATTTGACAATATTAACAATGTAATTATTTTTTATATGATAACCGCAATGTTATGCGACCCGTGCGGGAGCACGGTTCTATTACTAGTTCTTGATAAAAGATGTACATATGCACACTAGATGATTATCAAATAGCAATTGATAAATTATTCATTAAATTATGTGAGTTATCAACAATATTAATCAAAAGTTAAAATTCCAAACCTCTTTGGTTCTAATAATATTTATAATCAAGTTGCAACGACAATTAAAAGCCTAAACACTCATTATGTTCAAAATAGCCTTTTTGGTTATATTTTCACTAACCTTTTTATTTTATTTTTCTTCTTTTTCCAATTAACCTAAAAAATTATACAATACAAATCGTATAAAATTAAAAACACCAACATCATCCATAAAATATTTCTCCAAAACCTCAAAAATAAGGTTCAAACTTTACAAATCATATAAACCAAATGATAATTATACTAATGATTTTGGCTATATTTTCTCTCATATATTTCTTCTCCTCCTCCTCTTCCTTCTTTTTCTTCTTAAAGAATTTCTTTTCCCATCCCCCGTGTTTTTCACGCGCCTTCTGAATTTCCATTTTTACCTCCGTTTGGATTATACAATCCAAAAAAAAAAAACAACACGATTCAGATTCCTAATTGGTATTTGGATAACCTTAATATGCAAAAGTACTTTTTCCACATCGATGTTAGACCTAATAATATTCCTAATCTCTCGAAGCATTCCTTTGATACCTTTATACTAATTTCATTTACAGTGAGCAATGCATTGCAATTTCTGTTCTTTGGGAAGGTTCCTTAGAGAATTCAGAATATGTAGGAGGACATTAGATAACATTCATACTCATATCCATTGGAAAGGATATTTCACAACAAATTCTTTAGCTAGACATGAAATTAATTTGGATTTCGGACAATGGTAAATTTCGACCAAAAAAAAAAGGACAATGGTAAATAGTTTTGTTTGGCCCTTTGTTGTTCAAGACTTAGTTGGTTTTCTCAATTTTTGATTTTATTGATTTTTAGTTGTTTGTGGTTTGGTCCCTCCACTTGCTATTTTTTGTATTTTGTTCCATGTATTTTGTATTTGTATTTGTATTTTGTTTTCCTTTTCCTATCTAAGTGGGGTTTTGGCTTGGTCCATCGACTTGATTATATGCTCCCTCCCTCCCTCCTATTAATGAACTGTTGGCTTTTACAACAACAAAAAAGGGAATGGAGGAAGTTTTACTAAAAAAGGAAAAATAGTAAAAATTATAGAGTAAAATAAATAAAGTCTATTATGATATTATTTCTTACTAGATTTAGTACAGATTAATTGAAGATTAATTTTATACTCTGTTACCAACCGCGGTTGAGTATGTTATAAAATGATAGACTATCTCAAGAAATAAATGTTTGAATTTTGACAGAGAAAAATATCGACATTTAATAACTGATATACCTTGAATATGATTATCTCTAATGAAGAAAATCTATAAAAGATATTATACCCTACTTTTTAAAGAACTCTCACTAAATTAATTTGGTCGGGAAATTTGTGAACTCGCAAACAAGTAAGAATTTTGATTTCTATTATAAATTTACTAGCATAATTTTTTGGGAGGTTTTACGGTACACCCTTAAATTAAGGTGTATCGGTACACCTGTTTCATAAATCTAAAAGTTAACCAAAAAATTTATGTAATAAAGAGATATTTATCGACTTTTATATTTTAGAAAATATTATCCCATAAGAAAAAACATCATTTCATTTTTTATA
>Ga0228711_1005003_pt1 | contig 20226 bp, 8 predicted proteins | sample MedpolnodulmetaG_2_FD_177996 | JGI IMG/M metagenome (GOLD analysis project Ga0228711, IMG submission 177996) | Root nodule microbial communities from Medicago polymorpha collected in Santa Monica, California, United States - brown nodules | ecosystem: Host-associated > Plants > Roots > Nodule... | reverse complement strand
ACGATTTGGGAAATCGTGACGCGATTAAACAACTTCCTCACCAAGTTTACCTGAAAGGGACTGGTCACAACGGTTGTTCAGAGACAATCGTGGCGCGATTGGTCAAAATCGTGACACGATTTTGGACTGTTGTGACTAGTATTTAAGTGTATTCTGCAACATTTTGAAGGTGAGCTGAAGCTAGAGGCCTAGGGTTCACAAAGGGGGGAACTTTAGGGTTGAGTATCTTTGTAAGGAGGGTCTCTAGGGTTGGGATAAACATTGTAAACACCTTGGGTAGTGAGATTACATCATTGGAAGGATCTAAAGCTTCCTTTGTGCATTCTCTAGTAAGATTCATATGAGAGTGGTGAGGGAAACAAAGGGTAGAGATTAGGGAAAAAGCTGATTTCTTGTAACCTCTTGTAACATCTTCTCATAGTGGATTGGAGAGCTGCTCTCTCCCCCAGAGTAGGTCATATTGGATCGAACTGGGTTACCATCTTGTGTGTGTTTGTTTATTTCCTTTAAGCTTGCTTATCTTTATGCTTGGTAAGTGTTTGTGTCATTGTTTTAGATCTTGTGTGTGTTGTTGCTTGAAGACACTTAGACCTAGGATTACCACTATCTTTTGCTCCACACATCTTTGTTTTTCATTGGTGTAATTCCGATCAAGGTTGATTTCACAACAACATCTATAAAATACAGTTTTTGTAATATTATTAAATTATACATGTAATCACATCATGGAAAGAGTAAAATTGTAATAAGCATTTCATACTCTCTCTCTCTCTCTCTCTCAATAATATGGCATTATGGTTTTATTTTCCACATAAAATTTGACCATTGAGTAGTACAAGCTCTGCTGTTACTGTAGTCTGTAAATATAAGCCAAGACCAAAGCTTTAGGATTGAGGAAAGAAAAGATGGTATGACTACAATTCACAGTGGACACAGGGAACATTCAAGGCATGGAGACATATTTGAAAAAAATAAGAGCAGCCATAAATCATGAGTATGTGGCTATGAAGCACGAATACGGTCAGTGACACCGGACACGATACGGACACTAATACGCCGACACCGCTAATAATTTGAGAAAATAACATAATTTAGTATAGTTATATGTGTTGGTGTCAGACACGACATGTGTCCGAGACCGGGACACACCTAATCCTAGGAGTGTCCGTGCTTCATAGGTATGTGGAAGGCTATATTGAATCATTTGGACTTGGTAGGACCACAATCACATGTTTCTGAAGGAACTAACTTTGGTTTCTGATTGAACAATGAATGCCATTTCATAACATCTAATTTTTTCATGGAAAAGCAACCTATGCATGTACTTTGGTTACTACTGGTTGCATACTTCATGAAGAGTCACAGTGGCAGTGAGGCCATCTTGATGGTGTTGAAGTTATTTTGATGTTATCCTGAGTTTTTAATTAGTTGCGTTTAACACATAATGTTATGTTTATGCAAGAGTTCATAATATTGTCAATGTGATGAGTCAGAGAGTGTGAGAACGGAGGTAAATGCTCTCAATCTTTTCACTTTAACATCAATTTAATTGAAATGAGACATCTAAAAAGAGGAAATTCCTCTATAACTTTTCACTTTCAGATAATTCAATTGAAATGAGAAGTTTGATAGAATTTTGCTCCTTTCAATTAGTAACATGTTGTCGATGCTAAAACTGTTCATGTCAGAGGTGGAGGAGCAAGTTTTGGAGTCATTTTATCATACACTGTTAAACTTGGTTTGGTGTGAAAAAAGTTTACAGTTTTTCAAGTTGACAAGAGTTTAGAGCAGAATGCTACTGATATTGTTTTCCGGTGGTAACAAGTTGCGCTGTACGCAGATGACAGGCTTTTCATGAGACTAGTTTTGCAGCCTATGAGTACTTCAAAGGTTGTGAAAGGGTCAGAAAACCATAAGAGTTTCAATTGAGGCTTTTTTTCTTGGAGGTGCTGATGAACTTGTCACATTATTGGAGTGCTTATTTGAATTATAGAGACATTGATATTGGTATCAATAGCCATGGTAAGGATGAGTACAAAGATGGAGTGATTTATGGTATCAAGTAGTTAACTAAACGGAAACTTTAAGGATTACGCGATCGCAGACTTTTTCCAAGTTGATTTCATTATCCTCTTCCTTGTGATACAGGGTTGTTGGAATATGTAAACATCAGAAACAAAAATATTTACATTCCACAAGCTACCATGCATGAATTGCTAAAAAAAAAAACAATAAAGGAATTATATGAAAAACCAGTATTTGCATTTTAAATAAGAAAAATCAAGTATCTACTGCCATATGTAGTAATTATATCTTCTTGCTTTTGGACCACATCAATTTGCAAGAAAAAATAAAGCATGTCTACCCAAAATAAAATAAAATAAAATAAAAGGTGTATCAACTCCCGAAGCGCTATTGAGCCAAGTGAACACCAATGTGTTTACACAGATTTTTTGAGAAAAGCTCTTGATGGAATGAAATAATCTATTTTGAGACTTCATCTGGTTGCTCGTCATATATACCTGATATAGTCCAAATGACGACAGCCCTTCGGTTAAGTCCACGATCACATCATCCTTCATTGTACCGAATCACCATAATTGTAGTCCAAGTTTCCTTCTTGTTCAACAACATTCATACCAGGAACCATAGAAGAGCCTATTGAACTGCCAATCACATTAGAAGAATGGTAACTTCCATCATGATTATTGTTATTATCCCAACCTTGAAATAACACATGAGGCATAGCAGCATGGTTAAAAGATTCTCTTGGAAGATAAGAGTTTGTTCCAGGTAGTTGCATTGTGCTTGACCAAATACCATTGCACCTTCTGTTTTCAAGTAAAGGGAAACACTGTGAATTCTGAGATGCTAAACTTTTGTATCCTTCACCAACTTGTTTGTCTTGAGGATTTCCTTCAAACATCAAGGGATTGTTTGTGCAACTGAAATTTGGGAGGTTATTGGTCATGTTTTGGATAGGACTAATAGAGATACCTCTTTGAACATCATTTGGAGTGCCACGAGTTAGGGCCGATTGGAACTTTAGCTGATCATCTGTTGAGTTGTTTAAATTGTGTGTCTGACTCGGCTGAAGAGTTCCGGCAGAATGCAATCCATACATATTCTCAGTATTAGGTGTGTTGAATCTACTAATGATACCGCCACCTGATGGAAATGATCTGAAATGATTATTATGGTTGTGAAACAGTGTAGAGCCATTCGATGTATGCAAATGTCCTCCAACTCCACTTCTTAAATAGGATGCATCTGAACTACTAGCTAAGGTTGCTGCCATATGATCTTGTTTGTCTTCCGCACAACTAATTCTTTTTAGATAGAGTCTATACTTCTGCAGAAAAATTAAAAAACAGCAAGTTTTCTTGAATGAAAAGACTGATAATTTATGTAGCACCGACACTGTGCATTCTGCATCCGACACTAACACGAATCAACATATGTGGTTAAATTCAATTACTTCATTTATTCAAACCATTAGCAGTGTCCATGTGTCAGGCTCGTTACAGGTTTATGTGTCTATGTCGATGCTTCGTAACTTATAGAGCTAAAGCATAAGAGATAAGAAAAAGTACCTGGAGATGGCTGGCCACCTTCTCCCTTGTCAGATTTTCAACATTCATCAGTTCAAGAATCTTTTTCGGTACAGCCTCTGCAAGTAAGATCACAACTATTCAGAATCGGAAAAATTCATAGCATGGCTAAACATAATTATTTTTAGGGAAGAATATTTGAGGAAGTCTTCTAATAATACAAGGTAGAATTTTTTCTTCATATCATGATATTAATCTCAACATTGGATTGCTATAACCTGCACAGATATTTCGATAAACTGGAAAAAAGGAAAGAAAAGGAGGAATATAAGCAATTGATAAAAATTATGATGACAAGTTTTTGTGTATTGAAGAAAGAGGGAAGAACGTACTGTCAACGCCTAATTGATTAACAGCAGCAACAAACTTGCGGTGTAAATCAGCGGACCAAACAGTTCGAGGCTTCTTCTGCGCAGTTTGATCATCATTTTCATAATCATCCTCATTTTCTTCCTCACTGTCATCTTTATTCGTATCCTTCCTTTTTCTAGATGGCTTTTCATTTTGATCAGAATTTCCTGTCCCAGCCGAATCTTTCCCGTTTCCACTATCAGAATTAGGCGCGTCATGATTGCTTCTTTTGCTAGTTTTCTTCTTCCTGATTACATGCTGCCAAATGATCTGTACCTCTTTCAGTCTAACAGGTTTCAGCAGATAATCACAAGCACCATGTTCAATTCCTTTCATCACCAGATTTGGATCATCATTCGCAGAAAACACTGAAATCAAACACTTTGTAATCAAAATACTGTAATTTGTTATACAAGTATCAATAATATAAGATTGAAGGAATTGCATAACTTACTTATGACAGGTAGGTCCATCTCAAGTCCAACAAGCTCAAGAAGCTTAAATCCATCCATGTCTTGCATATGAACATTGCTGATTACTAGGTCAAAATCGCTTTTGTTTTCTCTCAACAAGTTCAACGCAGTGATCGCGTTTTGAGCAGTGGTTACTGAAACAAATGAATAAACCATAACTAAAATTAATATTATTCTGAAAGAGAAAAAAAATTATACAATGCATATACAATCGTCAATCAGAACATGAAATCTATAAAATGTTAAATCGAGAAGGAGTTACATAACATCTTCAAGCATCTAATACAGTCAATACTTTGGATGTGATTAAATCTTTGAAATCCAAGAAACAACATAAGATCACCAAAGATTAGGCACACAAAATATATTTAAAAAAAAAATTGCAACTTTTAAAGCAAAATCATGTCCAATCTTTGAAAGAATCAAGAATGTGATCGATTAAATATAATTTAGTCTGAACCTAAACAATATCACATAAAATTTAAAACTAATCTAATTGATTTCTGCAAGCATTGGATGTAGTGTTGGACATAATATTGAAAAATAGATATTTGATTCAAAATGAACCAACTTCATTGAAAATAATGATCTAACATATGCATAAATATAGGTATCTCCAAAACTTAGCCAAAACCTTAGCTTTCATTAGATTTGTCACATCAAAAAACAAGATTAAAATCAAGGACTCATCTTTAATATTTCAAAATAAAACAAGAACAACAATATTATGATGTTGATGATGAAGCACACCATGGTATTGACACCTTTGGAGAAGTTTCTCCAAAATCTTGAGACATGTTCTATCATCATCGATGGCAAGAACTCGCATTCCAATGGGAAACTGATCATTCATCTTGAGAAACCAAAGCAAAAACAAAAGTGATTTTTAAGGAATAATTTTCGTTGACAAAGAGAAAAATAACAAGTGATGAATGCAAAGATAGAATGATTTGAGAAAAGAATGTTGTTAAGTATATATGCAAAAAAGAAGGTACCATGAAAGTTACTATGGAGAGTGAAACAATGTAGAGGATTCTGGTTTGAGGATTATGAACCTTCCTTTCTAGTTAAATACTAACCAATGAGAAAAATAATCACAACAAATATTAAGGATGTTTTTATGGTTGTTTCCTTCAATATTATTTTCCAACGAATACGTGTGTTTTTGTTTGAGAAACAATATATTTCTAATAATGTTTCTTGATTTCTTGATTCTTGCCATAAATGTTTAAAGCTGCTAGGGGTGTTCATGGGTTGCGTTAACCGAGAAAACCCGGTCAAATCTACCCAAAAAAATGAGTTGGATTGGGTTGGGTAATTGGGTGGATATGGTTTTTAAAAATGAAAAACCCATAAAAATAAATGGGTTTCGGGTAAAACCAGACTCAAATCCAAAAAACCCACTTGCTCAATAATGTTAATATTTTTTATCTTTATTTTCATAGGGTAGAAGAAAGTTATATTTTCAAAACATACACATTGTATCCTATATATTGAAAATCAAAACATACTAGAGTTACAAATTAATATGTTGTACTTTTTGGTTATTTTGATACTAATACAATTTTATGTCATGCAACTTTAGTTTGTTGCAAATATTTTACGATGGAGTTTATTATTTGATATTTTATGATGCATAAAATTATAGTAAAATAAGTTAAACATTATTTTTAAGAAAATTAAAAAGTAGAGTACTATTTTAAAGCAAAATTATGAGGACTTGTCATTTAGTCACTTAATATTAAAAAAATAAAAAAATAAGTTGTGTAATTCATTACCCAATTCAACCCAACCCAAAAATTAGTGTGTTTGTCCAAACCCACCCAATAACGGGTGGTTATTTTACCTCACCCAAACCGGAGTACCCTATTTGATTTGGTTTTGGGTTTGGTCAAACCCAACTCAAACCCACCCACGAACATCCGTTGCTGTAATTAACAAAGTATTCTAGACTTCTTAAAAAAAAAAACAAAGTATTCCAGATATTTTCCACATCACTCTGCACGAAATTTACCCTCACTTGTACAGCTCATGTAAATCATCTCTCTTGACAGCACACTAAAATTTACTCTCCCTCTCTCATGGTATTTATAGCACTAGTTGGCGGAGCAAAAAAAAAATTTTAGGACGGGCCACTAAAATGAACTATATATAAAACAAAATTTATGTTGTAGTTTGCATTAAATATAAAATTGAAAATCAAAAAATTAAACAATATATATTAAGAATTTAAAATAATTCTCTAATCTCTATGCATTCCAAAATACTTGAAGACATAAAATAGAATCAAAACTGATATTTACACTAACTTCTCTTTCAATTTTCAATATAAATATTCATGCTATATTTAGAATTAATGTCTCAAAATTAACGTATTATACATTTCTCAAATAAATGAAATATTAACCATTTGATGAGATCCAAAAATATATTTGTTCTTAAAGTAAACAAATCACAAAACATACGCATGGAGGTGAAGATAATTGGGTGGGCTAGCTTGAAGTTTGTATTTAAATTTAGTGGTATAGTTTTCCTTACACATAGCACAATCAAATATTTTTGCTAAGTAAAATTATGGTCATGCTAACTTGTGCCCTGCGCACAAATTAAAATCAAGATGTATTTATATGTGTCCAACATTGTTCATATATGTCACGACCCAAAATTCTAATCGTGACCGATGCACAAACTAAAACCTCATAGTTCAGCAAACCTCATGACCAAACAATAAATAAGTAATTTTTAACCTAACTTTTCGACTCAATCATGGTTTACTAAAATTTCGACGGAGTAACATCTGTATTTTCAACATTTCCAAAAGCTTAATCTTTTTTATAAATCATTAACATCGGGCATAAATTCAAAGTGACGTGATTAATTATTTGTACAATTCAAAATAAAACATCATAAACTTCCAAATAGATGCAGATACACCAAACAACATCAAAATATCTGTAAACAAAAGAGCCGCCAACCAAGGAGCCTACCAAAAAGAATGACACTGTAGAAACTTGGAGTCTGCTGGCAAGTTACTACTCAACTGTTTGCCAATCTAAAGAAATAAAAACATAGAAGATGAAGGGGTGAGTCACAAATACTTAGCAAGGAAACAACAACCACCACCAACTAGAAGAGAAACACACAAGGGCACAGACAATTATCTTTCTCTAGTCTAATGTATCTGGCGTATTTGACGTATACATCAATTTTTGTTGACTCAACTGTCTGTTATACATAGAATTAGAGGGAGTGGTTAATTTCTTTGTCAATGTTGAATTTGAAAAAATTTCATTACAAAAAGAAAATTATAATTTATGTATTTTGCATATTATATCACAAAAACATTTTAAAATTATAACAATACATTACATATTTTAAATTGAGATTCCTTCAAAAAAAAAATTTTAAATTGAGATGTATATATGTGTATATACATTATTATAGTGTGTGTCCACACACAACTATAATAAAAGCAATCACCACTAATCTAAGAGCACTTGAATAAGATGATAAGTGATATCTTTCGGCTTAACTAGAGGTCATGAAAAAATCATAAAAAATAATGTATCAATTTCATCATACAAAGTGTGAGTATATGTATTTTAATTTTTTTTTGTTACATACGTATTTTAAAATTGAATGAATTATTTTAGTGTTTTTTTAACACAAAACAAACGACATTAGAGTACATTGATGCAATACAAATTTGTTAAAAACAAAAAGGATGAATCTGTGAACAAACTCACATCATCCATGTTAATAGCATAAAACGGCAAAGTACATAAGACTACAAATATGACTATATTAAAATCTCCGGAATAGCCATGCCTCCGGATCTGCAACGTTGATGACACCACAGTCATTGGTTGGATCTGCACTGGATCGAAGCTGATCTGACAATCTGTACCGAACAAACACCTGAACAAGAGGGAAAAGACAAACAAGGTCGCACAAAGACGACAAACAAAACAGCGTCGCACTAAAACGACGAAATCACAAAAGAAAAATTTAATTCGATGTGAAAATCACTTATTTAAATAAAAGGGAAGGAGAAAAACGATTTAGAGAGTGATTTAGGGTCAAAAATTGACCCTAAACCACCACTCTTTGATGGATGAAGAAGAAGAAATTAGGGTTTCAGCTGACGGCTCACAAAAGAAGTGGGAGAGAGAGCGGAAGATGTTTTTATTTTAGTGTTTTTATTACTCAATTATTTTAGTTATTCGATAAAATTGAAATGATACAAGAAGATTAGCACGATCTCTGCACAAGGAAATACACCCTTTATATTTATTATTACACAAAATCCGCTGTTTTCCAAAAATCATATCCATTGGATAGTTGGGTTGACACTAGAGTACCTTCACGGTCGATTACTTTAGAATCTCCTCGTAGAAAATCTAATCTTTAACTTTGATTATCTAAACTCAATCTCTAGCACATTAAAAGTACAAGAGAAACAATAAAAAGGATACCTTCACAAATTTCACCCTTATCATCTAAGACAACGTTTCAATTTGATTTGATGTCAACAAACAAATCAAATTCAGAAACCAAAAAAAAAATATATAAAGTCAAATTAATTTGCAGGAAAATACATGTTTTTGTAATCTTCATTAATTTGTTACTATACTTAATTTAATTTTGGGAACTGCTGTTTTCAGCGAATTTTTTTTTCCTTTCAAGAAATCATCACGACCGCTATTTCTTTTATTGTGGCAACTCCATGTTTGGTACAGGGGATTTCTGTTTTGTTTAATTTTTTTCTACAACTGCAGTTTTTGGTTCGTGAGTTATTCACGAGAAAACTCTCGCGATGTATAGTAATAGCATTACTCATTAATTTTATATTTTCTTGAATGACAATAATTAAATGTCTCAAAAAAAATAACTAAATGTCATAAATTACACATTTATGATTTAATTATTTTGAGATGATAAGGAAATCATCTTGAAGAAGAAAGTAAGTATTCTTTTACTTTAACTGTCTGAACTAATTTGCATAAATTTCGTCAAAAAAGGAATGAAATATTTCTTTTGCGTGTCTTTAGTCGAAGTTGTAAACACTATTGAAACTCACACGCAAAGAAACTTGACATTTGACGGACTATATAGATATGTATGCTTTGCTTTTAACAAATGGCTTTTCAAACATTACGATAATTTTGAAAATATAATTATGATAGTGTGACATTATGTGAGTCTAAATATTATTCTTGACAATGTGTTAGTGCTCAACAAGAATCTTGATTTTCCCTATAAAAAAAACAAGAATCTTGATTTCTTTGTAAAAAAAAAAAGAAATTAAAATGAAATATATTAACCGAAATCTTTGAAAATTCAACACAAGGAGTGCCGAATCCAGGATAAAAATCACATTACATCAAATAGCAAAAAAGAGAAAAAGAGGACAAAGAGACCTCATTACAAAGTATTTCCCAAGCAAGATAAAGGATTAAGCTACCACAAGTGATAGGTAAAAGCAAAATTAATTTTATGCGCTTTCAGCCACCAGTAATATTGAAGCTTAATTTTTGTCAAGAAGTTGTTGTAACGATTCTTCTTGATTGCGAAAAATTCGAGCATTTATTTCACACCAAATCATCCAAACACGCTAACCATATGAGTTGAAAAGTTATTCGAATGTTTTTTGAAAACCCGTCTAAATTTTTAAATTGAAAGAAATAAACTGCCACATGTTTTGGATGCACCGTAGTAAAGCCAAGCCAATTAGAGTTTGTTATTTTCTAATTGTTTATCATGGTGGCTAGATATTTTTAGTTGTCGATTCTGAATTTGGTTCGTGGCTAGATTTTTTTAGTTGTCGATTTTGAAATTGGTTCGTGTACAAGTTGATTTTCTAATGCAAATCAAACTATCAAAGGAATATAAATGGGCAGTGACACAATTTTTCAAGTAAGTGGTGTGGTACGGTAGGCGGTATAGCTCTAAAAGAAATGGGATCTAGACGTTCAAAGTAATTTTAGGACATTGTTGAAGAGTAAAATAATATTTAAATTTAGATTTGGACAATGCGTAATGAAAATGGATATTAAAAAAAAATCCAGTTATATTTTATTGATTTTTTATTCACAATGGGATCTAGACGTTCAGAATGTTCACATTCACTTACTTGTGATTTATTTACCTGTTCAATGACAGTTAAAAATACAGAAATGATAACTAAACATCAAAATACAAACACAAATTTGACACCAAACACTGTTCACCGTATATTTATACGTATTTATACATCAATTTTTTTTCTTCTGTTTTCTTTCCTACTTCTGCGACACTCTCACCACCATGTCTCTTTCACCTCCGCCGGACCACCGTTGCCTAAGTTCTCATCGACCACTGTCTTCTCCGATCAGCTACAACGACGAGCTCGTCCTTCTTTCCTCTTCTGCAAAAGCCCCTCAACGATCATATCCGAACACCGATTGACAAACCACTGATCGGATCTGAAGAAATTTGTCCGGAAATAGAAGCGTCGTCGGCGGTGGTCGTGGGTGGTGGTTGTTCTTGCAAGGAAGAAGGGTGGTTGGAAATGGAAGAAGAAGAGGACGTAGGATGGTTGGTGGGTCAGATCTGATGGGGAAGAAAAAGAATGGAGAAGATGAGAATAAGGTTTTAGGGATTTTACAAAATTGCCCTATTTTATTGGATGAAATGCCTAAACTACCCATGGTATTGTATTTGTGTCAGATATTATGTGTTTAGATATCATTTCTGTTAAAAAAATTGTTACCTTGCCAACTCAATTCAACAAGTAGTTGGAATATAGTAAACTGATATAACTAACTTTGAAATTTCTAACTAACTCAGCATCAATGTTGGTGGGCCATATATACTCAATAGTCTCCTCCTCCTCACCTTGACACACTAGTCAAGGCCTTGCTAGCTAGCTCCACATTGATCCTTAATATTTGCTATGTCCAAACACAACCTGAATGTGTAACCCCTATTCGACTCATTTTCGTGGGTGTTGCGTGATAACTCTCATGGTAGTGGGATCATGGTGTCTTATGTTCGGCTACAATCTCCTCTCATCGGCATGATCCGTTGACAAGGTTCTTTTATGCACATATCTATCATAGATCATGTCATGTAACTCATTCCTCGAAATGATTATTCGCGTTGAGAGAAGGAATCATGGGTAATGCATCATTGTCCAGCCCCACTATATCTTTGACACAATTTTGAGCCTTTATTGAACCATGTTATGATTCAGCGGTATTGAGAAAGAATCAACTCTCTCGATTGGCTACTCCAACATCGCGTATTCTTCACTCGATGGAGAGGATTCTCTCTTGATTTCTTTATTGCTTATTTTTCGAATTTGGTTAAAAGGATAATAGTAGTTGTGCTTGCACATGAGCAAAGTCACCATTGCCCCGTAAAGTATGAATTTAGCGGTTATAACCATATTGAGCTCGTGATAGGTCAAATATCATTACTTCTTGTGTTCTCCTCTTAATCCAATGGTAACATTAATCTTCTCAACTAATTGAAGCAGTTTATCTTCCTAATCACAAAGTCACTACTTCTTTAAGTATTTTGAAAGATAAGGCCCTTTCTTTCATTTCGTTCGTACTTTATTTGTTTTAAACTCCTTCTAAACCGTTTTGTAGCTCTAACCAGAAAAATGGTTGCCTCTAACCCTCAAACCTTATTAAGTCCTTCTCCTAGAACCCATTGAGGATAACCCTAAAACCACAACTTCTGTTCCTAGCACCAATGCAGATGAAGTTCAACAAGGTGTGTTTAGATTAGTCTTTTTGTTTGGCTAGATCATTCACCATTTGCGGTTACTAAACACTTTCTTGGACAATGAAATCTCTTTGATGTACTTGTCATGATATATGTTAGCCAATGAGTTCATTTTATTTTATAAGTAACTCATACATAAGTAAACACTCGCCTCTTTTATAAATATTAAAAAGCAACCAACAAACAAGATACGAAAAATACATTAAATTGGGTGTCTGATAAAAAGCATCGTCAGACAAATTTATTATGATTCCTAATACTTGTATTTGAATTACTCACCTCGTTCCAATGAATTCATCCATCGTGTAATCGTTACTTTTTTTAGTTCAGGATAGGGTTTTTCAAAGAGAACTTATTTGAAGTTCTCCCTGATGATGTTGTCATCATCATCTTTGAGCATGGTTTCCAGCATTGAATCTTTGTTATACTATGGATAATCTTCACATTCTTCATCGCCCCATTCCAAGAAGTTTGTCGATGCAATCATATTTTCATACTAGACTATTTCTAGGGAAGTTAGAAACATAAGATTGTCTATATCTACTAGCGTTGCTCCCGGTTTATGATCGTCTATTTCAACTGGGCCAGCAACCTCTTCTGTAACACAGGTGGGGTAGTTATGACTTGCTTGTTAGCAAGAGCATCTTCTTCGCTGGAGTTTATTGTAAAAGACCTTGAATGGGCAATAAACTATACAATTTTTTAAGCTATATGGATTGGTTAGATGGTGTAGACTTAAGACTTAGAAGTGTTCTCATCTCTAAGTCTCTGATTTGAATCCTCCATATGCTAGCAATTTATGTGTTTGGTTAATTCATACAGACCATTGCTCTAAATTCATTTGGACCATCTCGAGTGGACGATGCAATTGATTAATAACTTTGATATAAAAAACTCCATTAAAAAATATATTATTTCAATTAAGGACTTTTTTTTATCAATACAGTATATCTTCATTGTGGTGAATACCCTTAATAGTCAAGGATCCGTCGTGGTTATCACTGCTCGATGTCGTAAGTAACACCGGCAAAATGGTCCTCACCATGTATTAAAGTTAGCCACCCCTAAACTCCTTTTTTTATTCAGTTGCAAAAGTAAACTTATTTTATTTGATAAGTATTTGTACGGTTATATTGAACAAATTTTGAAACAACACTTTCTCCTATTTACATTGTATTTTACTCTCTCTCTTACTTTTTCTATTATTTTTGTCCCAAAAGTATAGAAACAAAATGTTGTCCCAAAAATTGTCTAAAAAATAATTGTTTAAATATCATTTCTCTTTTATTTAATGTTTGGTTGCTCTTTTTGTTTAATGGGTTTTAGAAAAATGGATCTATTTTTGAGTTAAAAGGAAATGAGAAAGGAAATGAGAAGGGAGTGGAGTAGTTTGGAAAACAAAAGAAGGAAATAAAAATGTAAGGAAGAATAGTGCCCGACCTTGAATGGGCGAGTTTATTTTTATTCATAGTAAAAAATCCTTCTAATACGGGGAAACAAAAAAAAAAATTGATGAGGATTTAAATAAATTCTTCAAATATTTTCTTTATTGATTTTTTACAAGTTTTTTATGTTGTAATAATACTCTAAAACCAAAAAATATTATCAATCCTAAACTTTCCATTGTGCATCTCAACAAAGCAATCACTCAAATAAGTTGAGAGACATCTGTTTTATTCCTCTCTATTGGGAATTCTCACAATTTTTAAGTGGAATCTCAACCCAACGTTTGCTTAAAAGCCTCCTTCTGCGGTTTGAGCATATCAAGAGGCTTGAAGAGCAATCATCCAATTCATTTTGTCACACTCTTAACCCTAATGCGTAGATAATTAGATTTTTCATGTATATTTGCAACTAATACTATTCAAGAATATGATGGTACAATGAATTCAGCTACAATAATAACTCTGTATCAATTATAAAGGTCTAGGATTACATGAAATAAAACTCGATATAGTGTCAGTGTCCCCATGCATTTGAAGCTGCAAACAAATACAAAACACAAATATAAGAAGACATCATGGATATAGGATAACATCTTTTTTGGTAGTGAATATAGGATAACATCTAAAATGACATACACATTTTTCAGATATTCAAAAGATATTATTTTTGTAAGTATAAGCAATGAAATTGAAAGAAGAAAAAAAGTGAACTATTTTCAAAGTGCATCATATTTAAGGAAAAATAAAAATAGATTTATATTTGGAATTAGAAATAAAAATTCAAAGTTGAAAAGAGAATAGTGAGAAGTACCTTGTTTTGAGATGGTCCAATCCTTATCCTTCCCAAGGGCCCAAAAGAAATAGCCTTTCAAGCCCAAGGACTTAGCGAACCGAACCTTAGTCTTTATTGAAGGCCCGTCATCATACCCGATCCAAGTAGTACCCGCATAAGAATAAAAAGATACAGCAACCTTATCATACACAACATTAGCACCACTCTGTTGGTTAAATTTCAAAATATCATTATAATTCATACTACCATCCGTGTCAGTTGCAGGCCCCACCGCCTCCGCTCCCACTCCGTTGACATTTGGATTCTTCAGCTCCCACGCCCGTCCATATAAAGCCAAACCCATAACCAACTTTTCAGGTCGAACACCTGATTTGATCCATGAGTGGAGTCCAAAATTGGTACTAATTTCGGACTTCGAGTCATACAAAGCAGCATTAAAGCCGGTATTATTATCCCATGTACCGTGATAATCAAAACACATTGGACTGGCCCAGTCCAAGTATTTATTGATAGCTTGGGCCGGGTACGATCTCGGCCCATGTTTACCAATAAGCCTAACAGTGGAATTGTAGTAAACAGCTGAAGTCAAAAGCAAACGTGGTTTTCTCCTAACCTTAGCTTCAGCAAACAAAGCATTATACCATTCCTCATACAACAAACCAAGGTTAAACATGTCTTGTTGAGTTTCAGGAAATTCCCAATCCAAGTCAACACCATCAAACCTATATTTTCTTGCCACGTCGATTGTTGAATTTATAAAAATTTCTCTATTTTGTTTTGTGCTAGCAATTTCAGAGAAGAGTGTTGAATTGCTACCACCACCTCCAATTGATAAAAGTGTTTTAACTGGCGGGGAACGGTGGCTGAGTGCCTTGATGAAATTCTGGCCCCATTTTTTGCCGGATTTTGTGATTTCAAGTTTGAAGGAGATTGGTTCTGGTTGAATGAAGGCCAAGAAAATGTGTGTGAAGTAGTTTGTGTCAATCAAAGAGGGTGAAAAATCATCACCTGCTGGCCAATATGCTGATCTAACACCATGGTTTAAAAATTGGTATTGCGAATTATTAGAAGATGATGATGATGATACATTGAAGAAAATGGTCACTAGAAAAACCAAAATTGGTGTTATTATGATTTTTTGGACGGCCATGGTTTTTGATCTTATAAGATATGAATGAATTTGTATGTGAATATATATAGTGAACAAGTGGTTACTAGCATTGGTTATTTTATGTCATTGGTGATGTAGGAAATTGGAATATTACGATTGAATTGTTGTGAATTGAACGGTCCAACTATGATGAGGGATAAGTGATGGAGAGAAAAATCAAAGACAAGGGAACAAAAGTTGAACAAGGAAGCCAATAATAAAAGTCAATGGGTCTAGATCCTTTAGAATGATAATATGATAATGGTGCACGCACAACAAGGTTTAGTGTCGATGGATTCAAGTATGGTTAAAGTTGAAGTTGACATTTAATTCATGATGTTAATTGTTTGTTATAGCACCAGAAAATGCCTCCTCCTTTAATTATGTTTAATGGGCAGAACATTACCGTTGGCAAAATAGTTGTCTCACCATTAATCCATTTGTAGAAAGGTCAATGCCACTTGTAGATTGGAGCATATAGCAATCTTTATGCTTGTGGTTAGTGCATTTATTTTGTGACCACTTAACTTACTAGTAAGTCGCAATCCATTGATGGATTCATTCATGGTGTAATATGCACCACATTCTCTTGTGATCAATTATTTTGTATTAATGTCACTATAGTCAGTTGTTTCTATGTTGGCTTTATTTGGACGGTTCGTTTTTGGATTGTTTTCGACCTAGTTTTGTTTGCGCTACCGTTTTACATGTTGACTATCTTGAGATTTTTCTTCTGGATTCTGGTGGGACGTTTGTTTTTGTTTTGAAATCGGAAGTTAGCGTCTAGTTTCAAATTTTTGGGATGGTTAAGTGTCTTATTCGAAGGTCCATGAGTTGAGGGGTGCCTTAGTGATTTGTTTCTAGAGTCTGATGGGCCGATTGCTTTTGATTCGAGATCGGGAGTCAGTTTCTTGACCCATGTTTTTTGACTTGTTTTGGTGTTTTATCCAACTGACTGAGGATTGATCAGTGGTGGAATCCGAATTAGTGCGGAAATTTTGCTCAATTGTGGTGATGAGAAGGTGATGTGCTATTTGTGGTGATGAGAATGTGAGGTGTTGTTGTTAGGGGTTTATGCGGGTGTGATGGTTTTTTGGAGTGACTTTGGTGTGAGTAGCAAGCGGTAGGTGTATGCATTTTGTTTTTGTGTCCATCCCGATGGAGTACGAGATTTTGGCTTAACTTTTGGCTTATGTTGGTTTGTAGGGGTTTAGCTTGGTTTTGGTGTTAATTTGGTTATGGATGTTTGTTTTTTATTAGTGTTTAAGATGTACGGTGTATGCATTTTCTTTTGGATGTTCCGTCTATATACGACACATTTTGTTTTGTAGTTTCTGTATTACCAATCAATGCTCATCTTGTGCAGTGACTTGGTTGTTAATAAATTTTACCGTTTAAAAAAACATGTCACTATAGTCAACCAATTGTCATGTGGTTGATGAACTTTAATGAATGATTGACTCGTTTGAAAGAATTCGAATATAAATTGTAGTTTGAACATTTAGTTAGTCTTTACTTATATTGTGATATAACTCTAAATTATCAAGATTTTTATGTTTAAAAATGAATAGTTAAGACACAAAATATAGTCAGATAATTGAAGTTGTTGGATAGAGATCAATTAGATGAATAATATAGTCGTTAAATTTAAATTGGTAGGTGAAGATTACATAAACTCATAATCTTTATTATTTAATCAATTATGACAAAAACTCGTAATCTTTATTACTTAATCTTCATAAACGATTCATTTACATGAATATTATTTATAGGGGTTCGAACTTCAAATTTCTCAATTATCTACGGTTAAATTATGTGAATCTAAGTACCTAGACAAAAAGAAAATCATATTCATTCGGCCTAAACAAGATCCAATAGATATTCTATTCTCTTTTGAGTGGAAGACTCAAATTGCAGGAAGCATTAGTATCTCAAACAAACTGAATATGACATATAAGAAATACAAATGGGAGTGAAACAAACAATAGTCGACACTGAGAAAAACAAAGTAAATTATAAATTAAAATATAGTAGTATCAACAACATGAAAAGACATGGTATGAGGAAACTATTTAAGAACCTTTTGTGTTTTGCTTCTTTTACGGTTTTTTTTGTCGGTATTGGATATGTCACTATACTTGAGCAGTTGAGCTGGAATCTTTGTGGGCTTCAGTTCTTTAATTCGGGATAGCTCTTTAAATATCTAACAATTACTTATATGCATCTAAAAAAACATCTTAAATGGTAACGGTAGTTAACTAATGTTTAAAATTTATTAAATTGGTTTAAAAATAGTTTAACTGATTTAAAAAACGTTCAACCAATTGTTAATTGTTGATGGGAGCATTTTAGATTCCTGTAAATAATTGTTAGGTGCCTAATATGTTTTTTTTTGTTACTGGAAAGCTTCGGAAACAAAAGTTAAAAATGCACTTTGGTTTAATTTTTTTGGAATAAAAGGGGAAGCGGTGGATACAAGGGATAACTGTGAAATTCTTTTCCCGCCTCCATACCACTCGCATGCCTCTTCTTTTTCATAATACATATGTAGCCGTTCCTACAAAATTAGAGGCTCGGCTCTAATTGTAAGTAGGCTCTCTAGAAAATAAACATTACCCTTTTTTAAGAGAAAAATGTTATAAGTGTATTAAAAAAAGTAAGAAAAAAATTATATTGTGTTTTTAAGGGAAAAAATAGTATTGAGGATATTTAGGAATTCTACTCTTTACCCAATTGTTTTGCTCATTTCCTACATGAGTTAACTCACGTTGCTGCTAATTTATAAATACTGCAGCGTGAGTTAACTCACGTTTCATAATATGCAATTTTTTTCCGAATTTATTTAAATGGTAATACAAATAATATAAATAATATAAACGTTAATATTATAAATGGTAATATAAATTCTCAACAATTACATAATAAAACCTCATTTTATTAATACTTTGATACAATTACATAATACATAATTTAATACATTTTATTGGAATAAAGTAAATATGCTTCTTTGAGGTAAAAATAGACCAACTTAGGAGTAACAGAGGATCAAGGTTGGTGGTAAAAGAGACCAATCATCTTGGGGCAAAAAAAAATCATCCCTTCGGGGTAAATCTAAATCCGGTTCTTTTTATACCCCAAGAAAGAGTCTTTTTATCCACGGTAAAATGTTTTTGGGTAAAAAGAAGCAGATTTACTTTTACTCCAAGGGTTGACCTCTTTGTGCCCTGAGTCGGTTGGCCTATTTTACCTCCTTGCTTGACCCTTTTCTACCCCTAAATCCCCCCAAAAAAGCTTAAAAAAACAAAAACTATAAAGGTGAAAGAGTGAGAAGAATGAGGAGAGAATGTGAGGAAATGGTGAAGGTTTAAGGGGATATTTATAGGGGGAATGGTTGAATAGGTTTTATATGCACTAAATGCAGTCAAAAAAGTGTAAAAAAAAGTGTAAAAAATCATTAAAATCAAGGTTGAACAACTGACAAAAGTCCAAAAAACGCGTTCTTGAGTTTTGAACACCGGCCAAACTGACGTGAGTTAACTCGCACTTGGTTTAACACTAGCGTAAGTTAACTCACGTGGCAAGCATGGGCCAGCGTGAGTTAACTCACGCTAAGATGGTGGGTAGTTTATTTTTTTGCATGCACTAATGGTACCATAGGTAGGTTAAATAAATTCGAATAAAGTTGCGTATTAAATAAATTCGAATAAAAGTTACATTACGTTACATAAAGTTCCTAAATATGTTCTATAATTACATTACATTACATTAAGTTCGAAAATGCACCTTCCAACTACCACAATTATCTTACCTCTGAATGGTGTAAATTCAAACTTGGTAAACAACAGCTCTCAAGCATTCATCCGGAAGGTCTATTGTTTCATTCAAAAGATTAAATTCTTGTTAGTTTGGTTTAAATGATTGTATTCAAATGCCAAAAGAATGAGGTCGAGACCTTGACACTTTAATACCTTCATCTAAACCAAACTAATGGGAATTTAATCTTTTGAATGAAACAATAACACTTCCAGGTGAATGCTTGGGAACTGTCGTTTAACAAGTTTGAATTACCTCATTAAGAGGAAGACAATTGTTGTAGTTGGAAGGTGCATTTCCCTACCTAATCACGATCTTTTGGTGGAATCAGACTCTTGATAATATCTTCAGTTGATCTCAGCAACATTACCCGCATATCGATCCACTGGAACATGTTGTGCTCCCAAAACATGCTCGTCACGTTTTCGTCGTTCGTTAATTCCACCCAACTGAATGATACTCTCCCCTCGTCGAGTGTTGGACGTTTATACCAAATGTATTCCACTCTCCTTGTGTCTCCGGGGTTGACTCCTTAGTTGAATTCATTCAGTTCATCCTTGAGACCTCTTAATGTTACACCAAGGCACCGAACCTTCAACCTCTGAGGTTCTCTGTCGTTGAATTGTGCATGAACATAGATCCACCCGGCCATTGTTTCAAATCTACACAAAAAGAAATTAAAAACAATCGATGAAAAACTCATTCAAACATTTCATCAAACACTTGGAGTGCAAATTATACATAAACCCTAAAAATGATAACTACAACATAAACATGCAAACATCTAAACAATTAAGCAATATAAGTGATTTACATG
>Ga0228711_1005002_pt1 | contig 20231 bp, 11 predicted proteins | sample MedpolnodulmetaG_2_FD_177996 | JGI IMG/M metagenome (GOLD analysis project Ga0228711, IMG submission 177996) | Root nodule microbial communities from Medicago polymorpha collected in Santa Monica, California, United States - brown nodules | ecosystem: Host-associated > Plants > Roots > Nodule... | reverse complement strand
GAAAAGGAAGAAGGCAAGGCAACACCACACACGAGAGAAGATCCCGGGCAAAAACCCCGTGCGATCTCTCTCAAAAACCAACAAATTTTCTTTTATTATTATTTTTTGACCTGCCAAGCAAGCGCACTTGACATGGCAAAGGTCGGATGACAAGATCACTCTCAGAATTCAACACTCAACACGCTCAGGATTTATGCATTAAGGCACATAAATCCTCAAGATACATCCTACATCCAATTATATATTTCCCTCATCATCATCATAATTACAATATCTGCAATCTGCTACATATTTGTATTTGATGAAATATCACAATAATTTGGGACTGGATCTGCGATCTTCACAACGATCGATCGTCATACCTGCAAAAAAATCACCCAGACAACCTTGATTTATTCCAGAAACCAAATCGAAAGTGAAAATCACACCTCTGCATCGTAAATCTGAGACTAGAAGATTCAGATCTGTATGAAAAAAAGAACAACCTAATAAAATTAACAATTATCGATAAGCACCAAAAACTGAAAAGAAACAAGAAAATTCGATCGGAAACAGGTCGTACATGAATGCAATCACCATCGGCGTGAAGGAGGATTGAAGCACAAAAAACGGGTGAAATTCTAGAAGCGGTTGAAGGATATAAAAGTTAGTATCAACGTTTTATTTTATAATGGGTTTTCGGAGCATGAACGGCTAGGATTAGTTGTGTGACGTGTAATGTTTGGCGCGGCATTTTTAACGGTAGGTAGGTATCGATTATTATCTGTCCCATTTTAAACGATATAAAAAAGGATACTTTGGTTAAATGGAATTGCTATGGTGGTTTGGTGTGTACAACTACAAATTTGTTAGTTTGATGTGGTGGGTGCTGGGATTTGAATTCTGAACAATTCAGCTTTGTGTGAAGACCACGTGAATCACATCCAAATCCAAATATTCTAGAATAGGATGGGAATATGCTACACATACATCCTCTATTTTTTTCCACCTTTTCTTTCTTCTAAATTGCAAAAGTCTTTACGCATTGACATTCCTTCTCCTCTATCCGGATTATAATTATACGTAAAAATTAATTTTTATAGCTTTATTTAATTTTTATTAGGGAATATAAGTTCATTTAATAAATGACGTATTTGGTCAATAATTTAGATCAATTACATCATCCATATCAACCTACAAAATTAATTTTCCTTATAATAATAATGGGGGGAAGTTTATTTTAAGGATTTAGTTTCTTCTAAATTTAAAGTCTATATCTTTTAAGAATTTAAATTTTCACATTATTTTTTCTCATATTTTTTTCAACATGAAAGATCTTGATCGTGCTACACGAGTTAAGAGTTTGTTTGACCTGTTTTCTTTTCAACTTGTCATCTGCTAAGGAGGACCAAACAATATTGAGAAAAATTCTTTGTACAATTTTTAGATAAACTCATTTTTATTTTCTCTCTTCCTTATAATCTTTCCATTGTTTCATTTTTTTTCTCTCTATTGTTTTTGATTAATAAAAAGAGAAAATATAAAGTTTGTCTCAAAATCATCACAAAATAGTTGTACAAATATTTTTACTCTACATTTTTTGACAAAGAAAAACACCGTTAAATGAGCTTCTTTCGAAGTTGTTGAAATAAACTTTACGACAACTTTTTCAGTCGTACTCTATTCGATTCTCATTTGATACATTTTATTATTATTTTACTATAAGTTTTTCTATCATGAACAAATTTATATAACAAGATAAAATACATTGAGATAAATCGATATTTCATCAAAGAGAAGCTAAATAGTCGATATCTAAAATTCTTTTGAATATCGGCTCACTAGTGTGTTAACAAAGAGTTTATCAATAGAACGATTCAACCAACTTACTTGTAAACTTGGAATGATTGAAATTTCTTTATTAGCTTGAGCGGGGGTGTAAGAAATAGACAGCAAATAGTAACATTCGTAACTTACCTTTTAGTCCATTAAGTAAGCACATTAGACCTAGATTTTTCTCAAATAAAAATGGAACTAGTGTGGAAGAGGGAGACATTATGGTAAAGAAAAATGTGATTTGGACATCCATATATACAAACTATATATTTTGAGAGAATTTATACAAAATATTTTGGTCATTTTTTCGTCTAATATATAAAATTGATAGCATATAAAATGTTGTTAAATTTAATTTCGATGAATATCTTTAAAATATAAACTTCTACAATTTTTTTACTAATAAATAATTAAAGATATTCAAGCTTAAATCTATGCATTGATATATACAGTTTAGTTATTTTAGGATAGAAAAGAAATTAGAAGTGTTCGTACATGATTGATAGAACACAAATGTTTGGTTCCGTATCAACCAAACTGAGATATTGGAGAGGGGAAAGTAAGAGATGGAGTGCACTAGACTGAATTGGTTTTAGAGACTAGAGAGACCCACCAGCACTAAACTTTGATCTCGTCCCTTCAAGACAAGTACGTGGCAATGGTTGGGTTGCTCCAACACAAGCATAAACGTGTTTTCAAGATTGAATTGAATGAATTAAAAAAATAAAAATAGAAATGTTGTATTGAGAAATGATAAAAAATAATAGATTTGATTTTTGAAAAGTTAAAAAATTATTAAATTCAATACGAATTTACCATTTTTTATTTTCTTAACTAGTACGCTAAAGATACCGGTTAGTATAACACAAAAAAATAGATAAAAAGACCTAAAAACATTATCTCAAACACTAATTTTTTATCGAGTAAATTCTCCGTAGATCTTACCATTTATAAGGTTTTTACCGTTTATATTACATTCATTTTCAAAAATCAAAATTCTAATGTTAAATGTAGTTAAAAAGAAAATGTTAGCATTCTTCAATTACCTATTAGTTTATGTTCAATAGCCTTGATGCATGACACGCACGATTTTATGAGAAGGACACGAGTCGCATGGACATACTAGATTGTCCTAAGCATGTTAACAAGTGACCCGTGGAATAGGATGTCAATATGTAGTTGTATTATTACAGATCCTAATTAACCTCTGTCCCCTTAGCGATATTATAGGATTCCCACTCTGACTCTAGCTATAAGTTTGCAACATCTTAACATAGAAAAAGATGCTTCACACAATAAAGACTGTTCTAACTTGTCCACAAGCTTCATTTCCACGTTCACTTTCTTCTAACCTTTGTCGGGAAACTTCCACCGTTAGATTTTGCTCCAAACCTGATTCTGCACATAAGATGGACAAGGCTCAACAAAAGCCTAGTAGTGAGAAAAAGGAAACTACTGAACATGGGTGAGCTCAAATCACGTAAATTATAATCTCTATGTGATTGATTTATCAGTTTACTATCCTATTAGGGAATGATTTATTGTACTTGTTTTTAACTTGTTCTATTTCACTATTCAAAAATAAAATTTTCAATTTTTTTGCATTTTGATATTAATTAATATTTTTTTTGTCTTGAATAAGAATCAAATTTGAGTCTCCATCAACCTATCTTAGTTGATAGAGACATTGTATATTACGCAAGTGCCGAAATTTAAACTATGGATTTTCCGCTTAGAGATGAAAAAAAAAATCAAATTTGATATCATGATTTCTAACACTTATGCACTAACTTATTTGTGCTAGGCATCAACGATAAATAAATTAATTGATGTGTTATTTTTAATTTAATCGAAGGAGCCAACTTATTGATTCATATGATCATTTTTTTTCAGTACTAGGACAAATAAATTAACAATGAAAACAAAAAAAAATTAAATATGCCTTTTAATTTAGAGTTAAATTTCATCTTCATCTATAGTTTTTGTAATTAAGTTTATTTTTTATATTTTTTTTCAATTTCTATTTGTTTTAAGTTGAATTAATATCGTGAAGGGATGTGATGTCTCATTCATTTGGAGAAGGGTATGCTACGAGGTCTGATGAAGAAGGATTTGGAGGGATATATGGTGGAAACCAATCCCTTCAGAAAGATAAGTCCGTCCATGAAAATCACCCAGGTTATAATTAACAAACATTTTAATGATCTACTTCATCTAGTCTCGATTATAAACAATATTTTAGTTTTTAGATTTATTAAATAAATGATTTATATGGTCTAATGATCATAAGATGTAAAACTTCTTTACACCAAGTTTAAAACATTTTACACCGTCATTTTCGCTTTTGTAGAGGTCATGATGGAAATTAATTATCAACTCTAATTAAGCTTGTTTCTTTTCTTGCATGAAGATTATGACAAGACACAGGGAAGCGAGGTGAAAGAGAAGGAAAAAGCTAGGCACCAAAGCAGCGCCAACGCTTAGATTCTTCTTGTGTTGTGTAATGGTTTATGGGAATAAACACATATGTATTTGTTGTTAGAGTTTTCTTTTTTACTTTGTTGTTTTATGATCTTTGTTTAGTTTTTTCCTTCATGGTTCTAAGTTATACTCTAGTGATAAAATGGACAATTATGTATAAGTATTATGCTACCGATTTAATAATCAATTAAATCAATACTCCCTCCGTTGTACAATAATTGTTTCTTTACCATTTTTTTCTCAAAATAATTGTCATTTTAGAATATCAATGCAACATTTATTATTTTTTCTATTATTATATCCTTATTTATTGAATTTTATTATCCAATTTAATTACTCCATTAACTACAATTAATAAGGGTGTTTTAGTAAATGATACTAATTTTACCATCAAAATCAACACAATTAATCATTTCTTTAATAATCGTGTATAAATCTTAAATGATTATTATTTAGAGACGGAGGGAGGAGGGAGTACTACAGTAGGAAATCCACTTTAAGATGCTGCCGAAATTTTGCACCAAATAATAGAGTTTTTCTTAATCAACAAATTTAGAAGCTATCAATAATACTCAATCCGTCTCAAAATAATAGCTGTTTAAGGTTTGTGAATGATTTTAAAAAAAATATTAATTATGTTGATTTCAATAGTAAAATTAATATCATTTTCTTTTGATGGGAATTTCGGAGCAAAGTAATTCTTTAATATCGAAAACGGGGAGGGTCGGTGTGTTGGAAAATTAAAGGGAGAAGACAAGGTGATTTTTTGGTGAGTGTTATATTATATCTTCATCCTAGCAATAAGATTCGGGTGTATGTGGGGTGTGTCATAATCAGAGGATCATTTGTTCATCGGGTATGGTTTTGTGAGTAGAATATGGTATGAAGTCTTTAAATGGATATGGGTGAAAATTGTTCTTTCATGGGGCATATGAACTTAATTTTCACATCATTGGACCGAAAAGGAAGAATGGGTGAATGGTGGTGTGTTGCTGATTTGCTTGAAAGGCGAGGAATAATGAATTTTATCATCAAAGTTTCTAAGATGGAGGACGTGGTCGCGGAGATTAAAAAGTAGAGTTTGAGGGACTATCTGATAGTCACAGATATATGGGTCTAAGCCAGATACATCTAATGTGAGTGACACGAGCCCTACAACCAAATTTGTGAATTCAATTCCCTTCGATACTAACCACTAAATTTTGAGCTTCATTATATAAAATAGGGTTAATTAAGTTTTTAGTCCCTATAAATATTCACAATTTTGTTTTTAGTCCCTATAAAATAAAATCACACTTTTTAGTCCCTATAAATTTTTGTATCAGCATTTTTAGTCCTTGTCAAAAATTTCCATCAACAGTTTTGATCCTTAAAATACTTAAGAAAAATGTCACTGGGACTAAAAAGTTTGATTTTATTTTGTAGGGACTAAAAACAAAACTGTGAATATTTACAAGGACTAGAAACTTAATTAACCGTCAAATTATTTCAAGGTAAGAATGAGATTAATTTAGATGACAATATTTCAATTCAAGACAATACACAATGAAGAAACACGTAAAACTTTATCTAAAAGTTGGGTGATACATGAGCAATGATCTTAAATCTATTTGGCATGAATAATTGTCCCCATATTTGTGTTATTTTGTTTCGATTCTCTTTTAACCTTTTCAATTGGTAACTTCTATTTTGGTTGTGAAAAAAAAAAACATTGCTCCTAGAAACAAAATTGTTCCAATCAACCGTTAAAGTATCTATATTACTATTCGTGAAGTGAGATCCCGCTTGAAATGAGACGAATCAAGTGTTTATCAATATATAAATAAAATTAGAAAAGAACATCAGATGCGCAACTGAACATACAGTGTACAATAACTACAAGTAACAATTTGCCAACATACAAACCGATGAAAAAATTGTTTTGCTATTATTCTCTGCTGCAAAGACAGAGTATTATTTGAAGATGCTATGAACATTCGTTAACATTGATGACGAATGCAACAATTATCATCAAATCAAAATCATATATCTAAGACATTTTATTGTGTCTTTTCCCACTTGTGCACAAGTGGAAACAATATGCCCGAGCCGTCGATAAGTAACTATATCATATTAATACACACGAGCCTTAGGAGGGAATGATTCAATCTCATCATCCAATGTATTCAAATGCACAGGCCTGTAATCCAATCGGACCTTCTCGTTCTCCCAGAATCTGCAAATTAATACACAAAAGCTTAGCTAATACATTCAACTTGCACAAGTATTTTCTCCTCAATTGAGTCACTGAAACACCTATCAAATTCATGTTTTTTTGTGTGAACAACACAACAGATTAAACATCTTAATGATTGCAACAGTTGGCTTCTTCATGTTGAATCAAAGCCTATAAGGGTCATGGTAAAATAGTTTGATTGTTTACTTTATTGCTTTAAAAGACCTGTAAGCATATTTATAATAATTGGCTGCTGACGTATATCAAGCTTATTGTGGGAAATACAAACGAAGTATCTCCCTCTCACCAAATGATGGAGCTAAGCTTTTCAACTTCTCTAATAGGTACACAGTACCATTTGCTTTTCAACTTCTCTAATAGTGATATGAGAAGTGAATTGTAAGGATAAGTAAACAAGTCACAAGAGGTACACCACATCAGCAAGGAAATGAGGGCAAAGTTATATCATAATGGAGAATAGGAAAACGGGTGCGAAGAATTATGATGATGCTCTGACTTCTCCCTCTGAAATTTCTTCTCCCTCTGTTTCTGACATCAGTAGTACTACTATTCCTCTCCTCCAAATGGACTAGTTCCATAAGTTGCCTTTTCCCCCATTTATTTAAGCAATTATCTTGTACTATTTCATTGAAGTCAATTCAACAACAACCAAACCTTATCCCACTAAGTGGAGTCGCCTAACATGGATCAAAAGACACCAACCAATACAAAGAGAGATTTTCTCCGTTCATAATTTTGCGCATTCAACTGTAACAAAGGGTTAGGGATAAACCCTTACATTGTCATTGAGTAAAGTATCAGTGTCAAACTTCAGAAACAATATTGGTAATTTGCCAAACAAAGAACATATTTTGACGTTTCATGATTTCATCACACCACTTGAAAATTTGGTGGTGATAACTAGAAAACTGCATAAAGCAAGAACTACACAAAGACTCATGTCTCTTACTAAATAAATTCAAGCAAGGATTAGTTGGACAGACCAAATCACTGAATGGGACTTTGATTGAAAAATACGAGAAATATCTTATAAGATCTCGATTATATCTCAGAATAATTCAGTGCAACTTAGATTACTTCTTAGGATATGTTTTCATATTTCCTTCCATAACAAAATTTGTTACCTTCTTTCCATATTTCTGGATTTAACAGTAGCAGATAAGTAAATATTAGTGTTTTAACTTTTGTAACATTATCTAACACATCCTTCACAGGAATATTGAAATATTATCTTTATTCTGACTATTCGTTTCCCAGGACATGCCATGGCTGAGTTTTAACTTTATAGCATCATCAGACAATGTCAATATGCTTTTCTTCACTAGCACAGTAACTTAAGAAGCAATAGGCTTACATACACTAAAGCTCATGCTTGGAAAGATGGAAGGGAAAGGAAATAGGCCATTTCCTTCCATGTTTGGTAGATGATTGCAGATGGGAACTTGGAATGAGCATTTCTAAGGGTATGAGCATTCTTACAATTTTGAGAATAGTTATTCTATAAAAAATATAATAAAATGAGAATCCATATTCCATTTCACCAATCCATTAATTCAGCTTCAAAGTTGTGTTTTTTAGTCACAACCAGCACCAATTCAGGCTCCTCTGAGACCAGCCAAAACATTGGTTGGAACAAAATTGGATCAAACCATACCTATTCAATTTTAAAATAAAAAACCTGGTAAGAGTAACCATTTCATCTATCTACACCAAACCAAAACCAGTTATGAGAACATTCATTATCATTTCATTCCTACTTCTGTATTCCATTCAATCAAACAAAACCAGGACCTAAAGGGGTCAATTTTCTCACTAGAAATAAGCAACTCAATTTCATCACAACACTTAAGTGACTACTTTTGTAAAAAGAAGAGGATATAAGATTAACTTGGTGGTTGGAATGGAGGAGTTAAGGAGTGGAGTGATAACAAAGTCAAAGGTTCGAACTCCACACCCAGGATAATACTAACTATACCAATATTTGTCATTAAAAAAAAGGGAAATTTATAATAGGCAAACTTGAAAAGAAGTAACTGTATTATTTGAACATGACTTACCCCAAAGTGTGTTTCATCCACTTCTCATCGTCTCTTGTCTGTAGCATCAACACAGCATATTTAATAACCTTGTTCGAATAAATGGTATGAAATTTGCACATTAAGGGGCAGTAAAAAACTAACCGTGAAGTCCTCACGGGCATGAGCTCCTCTACTCTCTTTCCTAGCTTCTGCAGAGTGCATTGTGACGCAGGCATTTATCAAAAGATTTTCCAACTCAATAGTCTCGATCAAGTCAGAGTTCCTGTAAATATACATATTAATGCCAATACACTTTTAAAATGAACAAGCAGATTCCTTGAAATATTAGGGACATTCAACAATTGTTAAAAAGGATTTACCATATCAAACTTCTGTCTTCAACCTTGACATCATGGAAACTCTCCCACGTTTTATCAATTAATTGACAACCTGTTACAAAATCAGCGAAGGTAAAACAAACACACACCTAGTAACAGAAAAGAACATGGTTGCAAAGTAAAGTAATATTGGCAAAAAATAGATTACCTTCTTCTAATGTTTCTTGTGTACGGAATACAGCAGCATTATTTTGCATTACTTTTTGCATATTCAACCGAATTTTTGAAGTAGGCAATGAACCATTTGAATTTCTCAATTTGTCCAGCCATGCAATTGTTTTCTGGCCAGCATCCTTCTCTAAAGGCTTTTGTTTCTCTCCTGTAACATGGATGATAGAAGCATTTTTATCGCACTAATTTCAGTGGTAACAGTCCATTTCATTAACTGGAAAGAGTCTTGCCTGGCTTATGAATTTCTGCAACTCTATTTGCACAAGCTCTGCCGAAAACAACAATATCCAAAAGTGAATTTGCACCAAGTCTGTTGGCGCCATGAACCGATGCACAGGCTGCTTCCCCAGCAGCCATCAATCCAGGAACTAATGCATCTGGATCGTCTCCTTTAATGGTAACCACCTGCATAACAATGCACATTAGTTCATAGTTTTTTTGTTTTGTTTTTTCCCAATGAAAATGAAAAACAAATATGTAAAGAACAAGATTGCAATTTCTGCGTTTACTGAAAACATTACAGGATAAAACTTCCAACCTATTAATCCAAAAAACTAGTCATAATTAATTTTGGTTTGAAAACAAACCCAAAAAATTACTATTACTGATGTGTGCTCATATATTATGCATGTCAGAGCTGTGCAGTGCAATAGAGATGAGTAAAAAGTAAGCATAGAGCACTAATTCATCAAATGATCAATAGCAGTGAACGTTTTGATATAAGAAAATTTATCTTGCACAGATGGTGTGATTAATCATCGTAGGTTTTTGTTCTTATTTGCTTCATTACTTTATATTTTTAAGCCTTTCAATTGGAAGCTTTACTTCAAAGTGCATGTTTAAACTTGATACCTCTCCATGATGATTTGTGGGAATGCCACCCATGTTATAATGCACAGTTGGCAGAACAGGAATGGGCTCCTTTGTAACATCCACCCCAGCAAAAATAGCAGCAGTTTCAGAGATACCAGGAAGTCTCTCCTTGAGCACATCTGGGGGTAGATGATTCAAGTGTAGATAGATGTGATCTTTCTCGGGTCCTGTGAATGATACCCACTTAATAACAGCTTACATAAAAATAAAGAGTGGGAAAACAGTATTTTTATTTATTTCCAATGTACAAAATATGGTTTATGATAGAACACTATGGCGTAATTTGATCCATGTAGCCGATCCCACTTAGTGGAATAAGGCTCGGTTGTTGTTGTCATCGTTGTTGTACAAAATAGAGAGTTCGTCACTCTCGACGACAACAACAACCATCAAGTTTTTCCTTCCCTCTAGGGGTGCACACCACCATATGAACCAACTGACTATCATAAATCAAGTACCATTTAATTCCAAAACCTTCTTAAACGACGCCATAACTTAAGATTACAAATCGAAGAAACATTCATTTTTAGGATTAAAAAAATAATCAAGATCTCTATCAAAGAAAACTTGAAATACAAGTTACATAACTTAAATGCCGGTCTACATCAAGCAATTCTGCAACAATTACCAACAATCTAGTAGCATTCTAACTTCTTATACATACACTTTTTTATGAATACATGGATTGGATAGATCGATGAAAAGCACACATACCTACACCACGTCCTTCCCGGATCTCCATAGTCATCGATCTTGAAACTACATCTCTGGATGCAAGATCCTTTGCTGTAGGAGCATATCGTTCCATAAACCGCTCCCCCTCGCTATTCCTGAGAATTCCACCTTCACCACGAGAACCTAAAAGGTCCAAAATAGAAATGAGAAAAACATTATATTCCAATTTTACTAGACAAAGCGCCTTGTGAGGTGCAACCAAAGGCAAGGCCAGATTTGCAAATAAAACTTAAACTACCAACCTTCTGTTATAAGGCAACCTGCTCCATATATACCCGTTGGGTGAAATTGCACAAACTCTAAATCCTACATAATTTATGATAAAAGCATGTAAATATAAAAGACTCACTCCATAGGATATCATCTTGTTATTAAAAAGCACCAAACTTTAAAGAATAGAAAACCTCAAGTCCGATCCCAGCACGGGCAGCCATGGCATTGCCATCTCCAGTGCATGTATGTGCTGAGGTTGCTGAAAAGTACGCTCTACCATAACCCTGGTGCAGAATAAAAGATCTCACTAATCCATAAAGGAAGTACAAGAAAAACTTCAATGACAAACATCCACAGAAAATCAAGTTACCCCAGTGGCCAAAATTGTTGAAGCAGCTTGGAAACGATGCAGTGTTCCATCCTCCATGTTTAAGGCAATCACTCCTTGGCAACTACCTACACATCCAGTATGGAAATTAGTTAACATATCATTATCTATGACACAAAAATACGTTTTTCCTCTATTTCACCACTGTAACATGTTTGATAAAGCAATTGGCATACAAAAAGCTGAGACCCTGTTAGAGTAGTAACTTATTGCAAATTAAGTGAAAGCAGGCTGTTTTTTGCAACAACTTACCATCACTATTCATTATAAGATCTAAGGCAAAATATTCCACAAAAAATTGTGTATTGTGTCTCATAGCCTGGCCATAGAGAGTGTGCAATAAAGCATGCCCAGTTCGATCAGCAGCGCATGCACAACGGTAAGCTTGACCACCTGTATTGTAGTCACAAATGGAGATCCAGATCAGAACTCTTCTCAAAAGAAAAAACAGACAACCCTGCTCCAAAACCTGGATATACCTTTCCCAAAGTTTAAGCTCTGACCACCAAATGCACGCTGATATATTCTTCCATCCTCTGTTCGAGAAAAAGGCAATCCATAATTCTCTAGTTCAATAACCGCTTTTGGTGCTTCCCTACACATATATTGGATGGCATCCTGATCTCCTGTAGATTATAGAGCATGCATCAAGAACATGAAAGAAAAAAACATTACAAAAGAAAATCCTAGTTCATATGTGCTCAACTGCTCAAGGTTTCACAAGCACCGATGGATTTTTTAGATTCCCGATGAATAACCAAAGTATCAATTCAGATAGAAAAGTGACAAGCAGTATTTTTATTTTTAGGTAAACAACCACCGGTCATATCTTGTTTGTTGGAGGTAAATAATTTTAAAGGAAAACGAATCTCTACATGCAAGGATATTTGTAACAATGAACACTTTACTTACAATTAATTAGTATTGTTGGATATATAATGAAAAATAATTCAAAGATTGACTGAGTTTATACCTAGCCAATCACTTCCTTTGACAGTGTCGTACATGTGCCACCTCCAGTCATCTTCAGTCATATTTCCCAATGCAGCATTTATGCCACCCTATACAGAATTTTGATTCTCATGAGTGTGCATTGCCAGAATATTCACCCTCACGAAAAGAAGAAAGTTTAACTCATTATGTCTACTTAATATAATTTACTTATTATATCACAACTAACGGTATGAACAGACAAAAACTAGAGTCTATAGGAGAATATCTAGCTTAATATTTTTTCAAAACATAAAGTCGACAGAGAGCTGATTAAATCCTTATCTTTCATCAAAAAACAAATATTCTATTATCTTTTCAAGTTTAAAATTTCACATCTTCACATCTTACAAAGTAATAATGGAATGTCAAGCAAGGATGAGTTATGAGGTAAAGTCAAGCCTAAGACGGTGTCAAGGGAACCCAAGTCTGGATTGATAGGATATTTGGGGCCCAGCTTTATTCACCCCCATGTTTCTTAAAAAGCACACTTGATTCCGGAAAGACACTTTTAAATGAAGGGAAAACCATATTTTTGTCCAGAACTACACATCCAGACGGGAGAAAAGTGTTTTTTCTGGATGTGTACTTCTAAAGTACTTGTTAGGAGTGGCAAAAGTCGGGCCCGATATTTGCACCAACAAGCCTATTATGGTAAATACTACAACCAAATCCTTTTCCCGTAAGATGGGATCGTTGTTTAAACGGTTGTCTACTACAACAAAACAAAGACTCCTATATATTATAAACTTCAAAACAAAACCTAGAGGTTTTCCAAATCATAAAAATGTACCGAATACCATCACCAGAGAGAAAAATTGAAAAACAATTAGACGGTTCAACTAGATAATTTATCTCTATACAATCATACTAGCAATATCACACCATCACAACCAAAATACCTAAAAGCAACCAAAAGAATACTTAACAAACATCCATATTGCAAAAGTACCAATTCAGTTATCCATAATTGATTCTGGATGTGTAAAATAGATTTTGACATGTTTGATTGCTCTCAAAGTAAAATTGATTCTGTCTCCATAATTGACTTTAGCTTGAAATTACAAATTATAGCATTTGAGTCTAAACATGATTTTTACACTGAAGTTTACTATTCATCTCACTTTTACCTAAATATATCCAAACATAAACCACTTTACATTTAACTATCATTTAAGTAAAAACAATTTTACAAAATCAATTCATTCAAGACTTAATTAATCAAATGATCCTGCAAATAGGCAAATAGGGGGTCACTTCAATTTTTGCCCCCTGTAACTCAAAATTAAAAGTGATTAGAAATTGCAGTGTCAAATTAATTTGGAAATTGGAATTACAAGAACTAAAATTCAAGCTACTCCTATTTACAGAGAGCATTTGCATAATTAAGCCTTGGTTCAAAATCAATTTTTGTCACCCCAAAACCAAACATGCAGAGTTTTGAGTTTTCCCTATACACATGCATAAGCGACAGACCAAAAAACTGTTAAATTCTAATATCTGCAATACCTGAGCTGCAACAGTGTGTGAACGAGTTGGGAAAAGCTTGGTAATACAAGCAGTATTGAATCCATGTTCAGAGAGTCCAATAGCAGCTCTTAATCCAGCACCACCAGCACCTACAACAACTGCATCATATTTATGATCCACAACGGTGTAAGACTCACTCTGCACAGGAACAACAAAAACGATTTAGCATCAACAAATTCGATTCAATTAAAATAAATCAAATTCAATTCAACGAATCGGATTCAAGAGAAGAAGCTTACGGAGAAGAATCTAGAAAGATGAGATCCGAGAGAGTTATTGGAGGATCTGTTAGAAGAACGTGGAACGCGAAGTCCACGAGCGACGCAACGCCACATTTTTGCACACAAGGTGTTTGATGAAATGTTTCTTTCAGCTAGTTTTTCGGTGTTTTGATTTTGGTGAACGGTGAATCAAAACTCTTTTTGTGTGTGTGCGTTCTTTTTATTTATGTTGTGAGGGTTGGTATCGTGGCTTCGGGAAAATGGAAGGGAAATGATGGTTTAATTCGAAACACGTCACTAGGAGTATATAATTTCACTTTGATTAATTAATGGTTGGTTAATAATGATGGTTTAAGCAGCTTATGTTATTATACTCCATTTTGTATGGTTGGATGGACATTTCTCCACCATTGAGAGGTTAAACAATTTTCTCAACTTACTAAAAGGCAGCATATTTTGTGTCCAAACATGCTTTTTGTGAAGGAAATAAAAAACTTTTTGAACGTAAGAAGAGAAAAATGAAGACTTTGAACCAAGGATCTATGAAGTGAAATTTATTTCCCAACAAGCCTCTCATGTCTTATACTCACTCCGTCTCACAATATTAGTCGTTTAAGGTTTGTGCACGATTATTAAGGAAATGATTAATTGTGTTGATTTCAATGGTGAAAGTAGTAGAATATACTAAAACACTCTTATTAATTGTAGTTAGTGGAGTAGTTAAGTTGGATGAAATTCAATAAATAAGGGTATAATAGTGAGAAAAAAATAATAAATGTTGCATTGGTATTGTAAAGTGACAATTATTTTGAGAAAAAGAAAAAATGTTAAAGAAACAATAATTGTGAGACGGATGAAATAATTTACCATTTTATCCCGTTTAAAATCTAAAATCTGAATCAAATGTTGTGATTTTGGATTCCAGAAACTAAATCCATCATGTATATAATTTCAATGTGTCCACCTCCAAAAAAAAACTAGATTAATACAAGAGGCCGGTGCACAAAAAATGGATAGTGTTGGACGACACGAATCAATTTGAACGTTGAACTAAGTGTTCACCATCTTTGTTTGAGTGTGTTAACTTTTCCCAAACATGAAACAGTTGTCTCTGCTCATGCATGACTATTTTTAAGATATCGTGGATGTCGTTGGTGATGGTCATTGTGGGTCCCATGTTGTTTCTAAGCTACTTGGGCGATCTATTGAGTCTTACTCCATTGCCTATATTGATCTTACACTAAAGGTAAACAATAATTACGAGGGTTATATTCGAGTTATATCCGACTGTATGGGTCTGAAAGACGATTCATACATGCCAAACGCTTTGACTCTTGATGGAGTCGACCAAGCTCTTAGGGTAAATGATTGATTATGTCAAACACCACATTTTTTATTGGACAAAATTGGAAGCATGCAATTGTTCTACTGATAAAAAATGGGATCTCAAACATTTTTTCCTTTGCATAGTGAGTGCACCACATGAAAGTAATCGACTCATGCCCCTTAGATATGTGTATGAAAATCATTTTATGCATGTACAATTTTCTCTATTTTTAGTTCGTAGTTAATGTTATTGTTGCTTGTGTGAATCATAACCTATATTGTAAGTATACATGAAGGACGAGTGTCCAATGCCTCCCATGTATCGACTACGAGAATGGCGATGTCAATATGATGCATTAAATTGAGAGTCTAGGCATTTTTTTTAGAATAGTTAATTATATTGAACTCACTTGTACACAGGGTGATGTGATAACTCAGAATGATGAGAATCCATAACATGGTGTGACAAGTGAACACCTTGGAAAGGATGAAGATTATAAAAAAGTTAAAGATTCTAAGAAGGTTGAAGATGTTGTGAAATTTAAAAATAGTAGTCTTGACAATGTCGATCATGATACTGTAGATCTTGCCCATGATTAGTTAAAAAGTATATCAAAGAACTACACATGTCTTGTATATAAATGATTTTTTTTTTGTAATTTTTTTTTTTTTAGACAATTCATGCATTTAAGTTGTTTTTTTATGTTCAAAATGAGTTTTGATTCTAAAACCACACTTCGGTTTCTAGAATTCAAACAGGGCAATTTTGAAATTTATAAGAGTGTGTATGACATGACGTAAGTCAAATCTATGAATCATGATGTTTTTTTAAGCTTTGAGCTACGGGCCTATGCAAGCAGACGTGCTGCATAGGGCCAAAATTACTCTCATGTAGAGATTGTTGTAATCTTTCCTAATAATAAGTATATTTGATTTCATTAAAAAAAAGTATATTTGATTTTTTTATAGATAAATAGGTATATGTGATGATGATTGATGTTTGTGCTGTGTGGAAAATTCTCTTGAATGAATCTAACTAAATAGAATTTTGTGCTTATACTAACAGGATTGAAGGGTAGCTTATAAGGGTGATTTTAATTTGGACCAATGAAAGTTTAGGTCCAACTTAGACCAATTTTTTTTTTCGAAAATTGTTTTTCTGACATTGAAAACTTCATATTGACACATGTAAATGACCTAATAGCATCCGTCGGTAGTTAACTACCGTTGGCAAAACCGGCAGCAGTTAACTGCCGCCGGAGCCAGCGGTAGTTAACTGTCATTGCTTTTTTCCCCGCAAAACCAGAAAACCCCTACCTCCTATTCACTCATCATCTTACCTCACAATTACCTAAACTCTAAAAATCCCCATTTCAAAAATATTTTCTCAAAATCTTGGTTCCAAATCATTGTTGATCGATTGCTAGGACGTTTCTACACACAATATGCATCAAAGAACGGGTATTGCAAGTTTTAACTCGTTTACATTTGATTGATTTTGCTGTTTTTTTTGTACTGTCACGAACTTGAACGGCAGTTAACTACCGCTGGGAAGTCAGCGGCTGTTAACTGCCACTGGACACTTAGAAAATTTTGAAAAAATTGCAAATGGCAGTGCTATTGCCTAAATTATTTTTTTTCAATTTTTTTTTCTTTTGTTTTTTTTTTGGTTTGTTTATGTTATTATATGTTATTAGATGCATGTTTATTAATTAGTTTAGCAATTATATGTCGTTTATTTATAGATATGGTTGAGAATGCGGATGATGATCCGGGTGATCTAAAACCTAGTGTTGTCGATTCCGTTAAGGTTGAAGCTCCCATTAAGGTCGAAGTTTCCATGAAGGTTGAAGTTTCCGTGAAGGTTGAAGCTTCCGTTGAATTTGAGGCTTCATGCGTCAATTCCGATGTGTGGAAGCTTCGTGACAACGAAGTGGACACGACTCATTTCTTTTCGACCCGAGATACATGGAAAGATAAAGACGAATTGCTCGGTTGGGTCCGTCGACAAGCAAATAAGGCTGGATTTACGGTTATCATTAGAAGATCTTGTGAAGGTAGAAATGCTATGTTGGAGTTGGTTTGTGAACGGAGCAGCGAGCACAAAGTACCAAATAGAAAAGTGAAGCATGAAGTAACGGGATCAAGAAAATGTGGGTTTTGTTCAAGGTGCGTGGATTTGTCGTCAAGGAACGCAATGCTTGGAAATTGGCTATTCTTAATGGCGTTCACAACCATGAGATGATGTCGTATGTAGCAGGGCACCTTCTTGCTGGAAGATTAATGGAGGACGACAAGAAGATTGTACATGACTTGACCAATTCTTCGGTGAAACCAAAAAATATTTTGACAAATTTGAAGAAGAAAAGGAAAGAGTCCATGACAAATATCAAGCAAGTCTACAATGAACATCATAAATTCAAAAAGGCTAAAAGGGGTGACTTGACGGAGATGCAATATCTAATCTCAAAGTTGGAAGAAAATGGATATGTTTCTTACATAAGAGAAAAATGTGAAAGTAAAACTGTTCAAGACATATTTTGGACTCATCCAACGTCGGTAAAGTTGTTTAACAATTTTCCGACTGTTTTGATAATGAATTCCACGTACAAAACCAACTTGTATAGGATGTCATTGTTTGAAATAGTTGGAGTCACCTCAACCTATTTGACATATTAGGTTGGTTTTGCATTTATGACGTTAGAGAAAGAGGATAACTTTACTTGGGCTTTGCAAATGTTGCTTAACTTCTTGAAGCAAATAGTGATATGCCTAAAGTGGTAGTGATCGACAGGGACACAAATATGATGAATGTCGTAGCAAATGTTCTCCCCAATAGTAGTGCAATACTTTGTTATTTCCATGTTGGCAAAAATGTTAGAGCAAGAATCATCACTGATTGCAAAGTTAAACAAAATGTTGTGGTAGTGTATGGGAAAAAGAAGATTGTCAACGAGGCGAAGCATAGTAAGTTAGTTGATACCATATTTGATGCATAGGAAAAAATTGGTTGAATCTCCTACTCAAGAGTTATATGCGGGTAATCTATTGGAATTCCAAGATGCTTGTAAGGATTAACCAAAGTTTCTTCACTATGTTGAAACTATCATTTTGAAGCCTTTTAAGGACAAATTAGTGAGGGCATGGACGGACCTTGTGTTACATCTTGGGTGCAGGACCACAAACAGAGTTGAAGGAGCTCATGATGTGGTGAAGGAATATTTGTCCACCTCCAAGGGTGATTTGAGTACTTGTTGGCAAAAAATAAATAAGATGTTGGCAAACCAATTTGGGGAGATACAATCATCGTTTGGTAGGAGCGTTACTGTCTTGGAACATCGATACAAAGATGTCACTTTGTACTCTAGGTTGGGGGGTCACATGTCTAGACAAGCCATTAACTTTATGTTTTTGGAAGAATAGCGTGTTAGGAAAACCTTGTGCATTGACAAGGGAACTTGCACTTGTGTTATAAGGACGTCGTATGACCTACCTTGTGCATGCTTCATTGCTATAAAAATCCGTCACAACAAGCCCATTCGATTGGATGAAATACACCCGCATTGGCATAAGTTGTATATGGGTGAAGAAGAAAGTAATGAAGATTTGTTTTCGGTCGCAGAGGAGTGGAGTGGTATTCAAGAACGTCTCAAAAGAGTTCCGTTCCAAATGAAACTAGAAATCAAAGAGAGTTTGCGGTTGTTAGCGTTCCGGAGACCACAGTGTTGTCACCACCTCCAAGAAAGGTACAAACCAATGGAGCAAAGAAAAAAATCAAATCTACACCAAAAACGACACGTAGGATCCCATCTTCGTGGGAGACTATTGATTCTCAACATCCGGAAAGTCAATCTTCACCACGAAAAAAATCTTCACAACCTAAAAGAAAAGGTGCTCGCATCGGCATTTCTCCGGTTCCGGTTCCTAAGCCTAGCTTGGTTTCAAGAAATTATGATCCATTGAGTCCTATGTATTACATGCCAAAATTCACGAGACCATTCATTGAGGGGATTGTGGATGTTATTGGCGATGGACATTGTGGGTTTAGGACTATAGCCCAATCCGTGGGTTTGACGAAAGAAAGTCATGTTATGGTGCGGAGAGCACTTATTAAAGAGTTGAAAGAGCATAAGAACAAATACATCGAGATATATGCATGCGAGCCCCGCTACAACTACATCTTGGATGGATTGCATCCTCCCAAAAATGCTAGTAGTTTTGCACCTCCCGATAAAAGGTTGACATTGTCGGATATGGGACACATAGTTGCATCTTGTTACAATAGGCCGGTGGTAGAGATGACTACCCTTGATATTAGAGTCTCCGAGACTTTTTCCCACTTAGAGGTTGGCCTCCAGTTAACCTGAAAAGCAACATGATTTGCCTTGGTTTAATCCCAGATCATTTTGTCCTTCTTTCGTTGAAAGATGGTTGCCCACTACCTTCATCATCCACGGAGTGGAAGCTACACAAGAGAGAAGAGGAGACAACATGAGAGGATGAGTTCTTGGATCAATACGATCGTTTCCGAACACTCATGGAGATTGAGCTACGAGAGAGACCGGTTCCACCAAAAAAACCAACAAATCAAGACAATCCTATTTTGTTGAATGACACTCTGGTTAAAGCAAACGAAGAATTTGAAGATGTTGTGGAACATTTAGAAGATTTAATTTCATTAGGTGAAATATGACACTTTTTGGTCGGTGTTCATCCGTTTTTTGGTCGATATACGTCGACGTATTTTTTGGGATATATAATGCAATGACCAATATCTTTGGATAATATGTAACTAACCTTTAATGAATTTTATATATATATATATATATATATATA
>Ga0228711_1004998_pt1 | contig 20238 bp, 9 predicted proteins | sample MedpolnodulmetaG_2_FD_177996 | JGI IMG/M metagenome (GOLD analysis project Ga0228711, IMG submission 177996) | Root nodule microbial communities from Medicago polymorpha collected in Santa Monica, California, United States - brown nodules | ecosystem: Host-associated > Plants > Roots > Nodule... | reverse complement strand
TATAAAATAATTGAGACATTTTGATCCCTTAACTCAATTAGTAGTCCTCTTAGAGTCCACTTCTTCCCCATACTACAAGGGAAAGGGAAAATGTAAAAACTACCGTTAAACCAGCCCAAGCAAGACTTACTATATCCATGTAAATTTTGTCTCCTATCTCTATCAATATGAAGAATTTTTTTTATTATTGTTTACTAATTTTTCTTGTATTATTTTCGTTTTTATTTTGATAATATCTTATAATAATAGTGGAATCACTGGTAGAGAGTCAAAAAAAGATTCCGCCATAACACCATTGACGAAACATCCAATTAGAACATCTAACAAGTTATTACCTCATTTCTAGTAGAATTGAAAAATATTAAATTAAGCATAAATAAAAAATATCCTTGGGAGTAGTAAGGAAATGCATCGTACTAATTAGGTACGAATAAAAAGACTCATGTTTTATTTTACCCCCCATTTCCTTAAGTCAAAAATAAAAAATATAGAATGAAGATAGATTTCTTTGCATACTCAGGCTCTTATTTGCATCTCTTATTTCCATTTGATTGTCTCCCGATTCGTTCTCTAAACCAATTGTAAAACATCCTCTAAAATTCTTTTACTTTGGACTTTTTTAATATTATTCTATTTTGATTTTTAATATTATTATATTTTTAATATAATAATAAAAGAAATCTAATTAGAGATTCAATTTCATGAATCTAACTAATATGGAATAAATGAAGAAGCGTTCATATACTTTACCATAAGTTTGTATACAAGGTTTTTCTTCAACACCTTCCTGAAATTATATTCCCCATCCGACTTATCCAATCTAATTAAAGATTAAAGACCCAAAAAGTAGATGGACACTACACTAGTAGTGAAATAAAAGAACAATCATTTCAAGATTGATCTATTCCTTTTCACCCCTCTAATGAATTTTTCGTTGAATTTGAGACAAAAATATTTAGAACATTATAGAGAACAAACTTCCCGATGCTTAGAATTTAGCATCAAACTAGTCCCTTATTCCTACACTAGCTTGCGCTGGAAAAAAAAAAGAAAAAGTTTTCTATATCAACAAAACGAAATAAACGATTTGAATTCTCTTATCGATCAGGCGACACCCGGATTTGAACTGGGGAAAAAGGATTTGCAGTCCCCCGCCTTACCACTCGGCCATATCGCCAAAATAATACAAAAAAATATATCCGAATACCCCTCCTCCTCTCCAAAAAACAAAAATGGGTTTCTAAAATTCTTTTTTTTGATGTGTTTGTATCTTAAATTCTGTTTTCTTTAATCCCATTTTTCTATTGAAAACAAATGTATACCTTATCAGTCACAAAAGAAAAGTCAAAATTTCAGCACAAATAGCAACCGTTAACGACAAATTCCTGAATAATTCTTGAATCTTAAATCTTAATATATTCTTTCTTAATGAGAAAAAAAATGGAAATTGATACATAACCAATCAATATTATTATTTCTAATCTTTCTCTATTTCAATTATAACAGCAATTGTTAATCTATGTCAACCCTAGAACATGCATTTTCGTTGTTACACATACCTATATTATAGGGAATTTTCGATAAATTCTCGTGCTTTCATTTTTTTGCCAATTTTTCATTAAATAGATTAATAAATGAACATAACATGTGATGTCCCGAACAAATAGGACTGCAAGACGTATAGAGATAGCTATAGCGGAAGTTAGATCTATGCATGTTTAATAAATCCAAGTCTTTTTATGCACTGCAATCGTATTCTCAAATTCGGAAAAAAAAAATTGTCTATTTTTTCTGATTATTTTATTTTTGATATCTTTATCTCATGGAGCTGAACAAATCCTGAATGCATTTTTTGGGGTATCAATCGAATTAGAATTATGTAATAACATACTATACTACTACTTTAAAATACCCCAAGTCTAGGTGAAATTTATCAATTTGTTTCGATTTATATTACAAGTTAGATTCTATTTATTTGTTTTGTTGCAAATTCCAATTTGAGTATAAAATCTCTTGTTTTCATAATAGGTATTTCATAGACGTAGTTCGGTAAAATTTCATGTGATTCAGTAAAGTAAAAAGACCAGAAATTTCATTATTGCTAAATCGATTCATGTGATTCAATGAAGAATAATAGCAAATCATAGGATATTTTCTATAAAATAAAAGGGGAAATTGAAAATACTTGGGGTTGGGAATGAAGGAATGTCTACACTACCCAGATTGAATCAAATACAATTTGAAGGATTTTGTAGATTCATTGATCGGGGCTTAGCAGAAGAACTTTTTATGTTTCCAAAAATTGAAATTTCAGTTATTTGTGGAAACATATCAATTGGTAGAACCCTCGATAAAAGAAAAAAGATGTTGTATATGAATCACTTACATATTCCTCTGAATTATATATATCCGCGGGATTAATTTGGAAAAACAGTAGGGATATCCTAGAACAAATTATTTTTATTGGAAACATTCCTCTAATGAATTCTCTGAAAACTTCTATAATAAATAGAATATACAGAATTGTAATCAATCAAATATTGCAAAGCCCTACAATCCAACAATCATATTCAACAATCATATTCAAACTCTTATTTTGTATACATGAAGCTTATTTAAACTCACACTTTTCTACTTTTGATTTCCTAGGTTTGTCTAATAGGCACCTCAAAATAGAGGTCTAACGGTGGAAAGGTTAAATTGTTTTTTCATAATCCACGTGAAGGGTATAGAAGGGTATATATGGGATACTATTTGAAGGGGTGAATAATTGGGATTTCACTTGGTGACATTTTTTTTTCCCCTCAAAGAAAAAAAAAATGGTTGACGTTTGTGACATTTGATAGACTTTTAGCAAGTGTACTAAAAATATATCGAAGTAATAAAATTTATAGGTTCGTATCCACAGGGACTGTTTCCATTTCTACTCGGCAAAAGCGTTAAAATAAAGGATGTATAAAATTTATATTGATGCCCGAGGCAGTTGAGTTTAGTTGTAACATAAACAGATTAAAACAATAAAAGTTGTTTTTAAGAATATTAGAGAGAAGTATGGTTAAGACCTTTGAATCCTCCAAAGCTCTCCTATGGTAATTTGCACTCCTAATACAAGCAATGATTATCTAGTTCAACGACAGATTAACAAAGTAATTCTACCCAATCTCTTGATCTAGAATTCTCCCCGCAAGTGACAACCCCTTAATCTCTTAAGTGAATTTGAAACTATTGGAGGTTTTAACAGAACGTTAATCCCTATGTCATAACCTAATAATGATCTATCTCTAGCTTGATTACTTAGGTTAAACTTATTACCTAGATCAGAGTCGAAAGCCAGGGTTAGTGGTCATTCAATCTCTAAGATCAATTTGGATATTCATAAAGCTAGGGTTAGTAATTGATGATAAACATACAAAAAGCATAAAACCTAAAGTAATATGAATTAAAACTAGACTTTCATTGATATTCAAAGGACTTCAACAAATTAGGGTTCCCATAAGATTACATCAGACTCATCTAAGTCTCAACCACAAAGAGATTAGTTACTCATAGCTAAAGTACAAGATAACTAACTTAAAAACAAGGATTCATACATGTAATGGATGATTGACTATTAGTTTTGATGGTTGCCCACCATATCTTCAAAGCCTCTGCTCCAAAATATGCTTTAGGTCTCAAAATTCGTGAACCCTTATTCTGAAAACGGACTTTTCATTATATAGGCATGTGAAAATCGGCCCCCGAACTATAAAAATTGGTGCCCAAACCTCTTTAAGATGCACAAAACGCGTGCCCAGTCTGTCAAAATCGGGGCACGAACTCTTCTATTCGGGGCCCGATTTTTTACGAATCAAAGTGCTCTTCTGGTGACTGGAATTCGGTGCCCGAATGCTTGGATTTGGCGCCCGAATTGAACTTTGCTGGAAATCTGAATTCATCATTTTTTTATGCTGTCAGCTCCCATTATGTTGATAAATTAGCCTAAAAATTACATGAAAAATGTCTACAAAAATAGTAATGATAGAGTGTCATCACAACCCCAAACTTGCATCGTTACTTGTCCTCAAGGAACCAACTTAAAATGAAAAATAATAGTAAAGTAACACTTACCCCACCAATGATCATGTCAAAAGCTCATCTCCCTAGTTAGAAATTGATGGGCTAACTTGCTTGGTTACACATCCGTTCCACAACTTCTGGAAACAATATTGAAATATAACAGGGTTCACTCAGCCGACATGTAGAACTACTATATTACCAAAACTTGAAAAATTTCTAAGAATCAATCAAAGTCAATATTATGTACACACTTTTAAGGACTTTTTCATGTTATAACGGGGCTTAGGTCAGGGGTGGGATCATTTGGAAAGTAGGTTTAAGAAAACAACGGGGTTAGACATCATCCTACTGATCTAAAGCATACCACGCACCACAATATCACATCACAATCAAATCCGGGGACTAGAGAGAATTTTTACTGAATGAAACAACTAATCACTTTTTGTCTTTAAGCATTTTATATATTTTTCTTTTGAGCTGCAAAAATTATGCTTATAACAATTTTTTTTAGCACAAAGTGATATTCTCTTTTCCTTTCCCTAATACCCCTACCCCAAACTTAGAGTGTTGCTAGTTCCAAGAGCAACCCCAAACTTGAACTTTTCAAAATAACACACATAAACATGCCTAACTCCAACAAAATTTTGGGTACATTCCTAAGGTCTCTAGGCTTGTAATGTGGTTAGTAACCGAAACAACGGGTCCAGATCCTAGTGGCTCAACTTGGTTTAAACAAAGGATAATTCAATATAAACAAAGGTGGGCTACAAAGGCTCAAAGTACAAGCAATTTGCCTTAGTGTGTACAATATATGACCAATCAATTACAAATAAAATTCGCAAATCGTAGAAATAGCATCTACATGGAAACACTCATATTTGTAAAAAATTGAAAAATAAATTTAGGCCATAACCTTACATGCTGAGCATCTAAGCATCTTTTCTGTCGTACACTTCCCTGATAGTAATCATGCAAGCAACCACCTCCTTTGAACTTTTGACAAACCATTGATGAAATCTTTGTTACTGAACTGGTAAAATTCAAGAAAAGTAAATTCATTAAATAGGGGGTATTCTGGAAAAAAAAAATTTACAAGGACGAAAACCAAAACAAAATTTTTACAGGGAGTAAACCTGGAAATAACCTATATTACAGGGGGGTAAAGCACTATTAATGTAAATTGCAGGGGGTAAATTGCCTACAATATGTAACATTATCCAATACAGTGCTTTAAAGGTTTTCTTACTTTTATAGTGTACTTGACCATACAACTTTTAGTGAGACTCTTCAACCTTTTATTAAAAATACAACCCACCTTTAAATCCCTAAAGAGGATTAGTGATCTAATAATAACTACCTACAATGATTTGTTTATTGTAATAGTCTTTTTCACTAAAATTACTTTAATTATTTATAATGTGTGTATATGTGCTTATATGTGATTAATTGTCTCTATGTGTATTTTATTTAGGGTTAGTGGATTTTGGCTTAAGAAGGGTATTTTAGTCATTTTAGACTCATGGTGTTTTGGTCATTTGGTGAGCAAGTGTAAACTAGTCATTTTGTTAAGAGGGTTATTTTTAGTGTTTTATGTGTGAATCATTATTCTTACTAAGTTACTAGTGAGTTCAGGTAATTATTTAGAGACGATAATTATTCGTTATTTCGACGGTTTAAGAGTGCAGTAACTTTGGTGAATTAGTTGGTAAGAATATTGAGGCCATTAAGACAACTAGAGACTAAGCTCATTTGTGTAGTGACTATATAAACACAAGTCTTGTGAGAAAATTAGGTCATTACATTCACTCACTCATTTTACAAACATTTTGAGAGAGAGAGAGAGAGAGAGAGAGTGAGTGAATCAAGAGGAGATAGAGAGAAAGCTTTGGATTGGAGACTAGGAGCTAAATTGAAGGTAGGGTTTGGATTCTTGAAGATTTGAGGTAAGGAGGATAATGCTCTTTCATAATTAAGTCATAGTCACTTGATTTTCAATTATGAGTTTAAGTGCTTTTGTGATAATTGTGACTTTTTGTGATTTTGAATGATAAAATTCGTGCTCCCATTTCATGGGAAATTGTGGATATGATAAACTTCATGAAATTGTTGTGATTAGAGCTTAAACTTCATAATTGTTGTTGTTGTTGAGTTGTTTTGATGATTTTTTTTTGATTATATGAGTGTGAATCATGAATTGATGAGTGATTGTTGTTGAAACATGCTTAAATTCACTTCACGAATGTTTGTTTATGTTGTGTGTTGATGGGGTTTGAATTGGTGTGGTTGTTTTGGGGTTTGAATGAAAATTGAGAAAATTTTGTGTGTTGGTGAAATATGAACTAAGTGATGATTTTGATATGATTTGATGTTATAATCGGATGTTTGTTACTGTTTTGGATGCCTTTTGATGTTTATAAACTAGTATACATGTTTTGGGGTCGACTTTGGAATCTAGGGGATAAAAAATAGGGATTTTGGTTTGAAACAGCTAGAACAAGGGAATTGTTCTGGATAATTTTTGCCATAGCGAGTTCCCCAGGTACAACACCCTATGTTTTGGGTGTTTCGGGCTTTGGGGGATCGATCCGGACCATCCAAACTGATTCTTTTGATGTAATTAACTGTATTTGAACCTTCTAAACCTTTGGAACAAATCAATTGAGTTAGATTGTACTTGGTTTTGTGAATCGTATCATAAACTTTTTGAAAATGATCAAGAACATGAAATCTTCCGAAAACTCATTTTCTCGAGGTAAAAGGGTAGGAATAGGGTTGTCTACTCTAGTTATGGTTTATAAAAATGTTTTGGATGGGAGTCATGAACTTTAACTTGGTTTTGCTTTGAAAACATGAATTCATTGAAAAATGGCAAAACGATACGAACTTTGTGAAATTTTGGGATTGATGTGGATTGACCTATGAAACGTATATGTATACGCTACTGCACTCATATATGACTTGTGTGTATACTTGGTTAAGGCATCCGAACTTGTTTGGCTTGTTTTGTTGAATAACTTAGAAAATGATAAAACGATACGAACTTAGGTGAATTTTGGTATTTATCGGAATTGGCCTATAAAATGGATATGTATATGCTACTGCACTTATATGTGAATTGTGTATATACTCGGTTGAGTCGTTTGAACTTGTTTACTTTGATTTTGGAGAATTTATATGCTAGTTTTCATAAACTTAGACGAACTTTGTCAAATTAATACTTTATGACCGGATAACTCGTAGGGGACTTTGAATTCATGTTAGTATGATTGAATGTGAATGAATTATTAAGGATTGGGTGTTTAAATTGATAGATGTCAAGATGTGGCTAAATGTCCGTCTTTATGTGAAATGTGGATTCAGAATTTTGTTGTTACTTTGAGGTGAATGTTGTTGATGATTTATTTTAAAATGATAAATTCTTAAATTCAATTTGGTGATGATACTGATGGTGTTTGCATGTATGAAAGGTGTCGGTGTTTATGTTGGTGAATTATTGTATGAACGTATGCATTGTTGTTTCATATGTTCATGCATTCATAAGTGTCCAGAGGCGATGTTTAGAGGCGATGTTTATGATACAATTTCGTATCAAAATGTGATTTTTGAGGTGACAACCTTGACGATGATCGGTACCACATGCATATAGATTCGTGTCTAGGCGCATTGCATAACTTGACAAGTGTCATATTTGCTTTTGTGCTTGGTGAATAATTACATTGGTGACACGTTGATGATTAATTCCATTGGTGAAATTTGGTGAATATGTGTAGGTGTGAAGATGTATTTGTGTATCGTTATACTTGTTATTTATGATGGTGTTGTAGTATTGATCATGTGAATTTAAATCATGCTTGTTTACTTTCATATGATTATGTTTAATTATGAATTGTGGACTAATCCCTGGTGGTCGTTTGGTTGACCACCTACCTTTATTCGTATGAATGGGTAGACGGCGTGCATGAATAGTTTGCTTTCTTTGGTGAGTTGTTTGAGGATGGCTTGGATGCTACCTCGTCTATTGCGTTTTGACGTCTTAGATTTTAGGGCTTTGATTTGGGGTCGGTCTTTATTATTTGCTTATATTATGACTGTTGGAGATGTCGAGAATATGTATTGATGATGTTATGATGACATGGCTACTTGATGACTTATTATATTATGGATGGATGTTGAGATGTTTTATTTAAATGTCTATATAATGATGTTATTATTTCCGCTACGATGTTTTGAGAAATTTTTATGCATGCTTGGTGAATTAGAGGCGATGTAACATCTAAATTCTTTACATGATTGTATCATTAGCGTAATTTATCGCTTTTAGAGTTTAGGGTGTTACATTTATGATCTTTATCTGTTTTATACCACAATGACCTTTCTTATCTCACACGCTTCTATATTGTCTCACTAGAATATTTTATGTGAACTTCATTCACATTTTTGAAATTCTGACACGTAGGGGACAAATATCGTATACGATGTCCAAGATACCAAGAATGTTGAATGCAATGTCCAGGACACTTGATAACAAATACTTAACACAATAAACAATAAATAACTTAAAGTAAAGTGTAGGAAGAAAATAACACAAGAGTATTTGTTAGCCCTATTCGGTGCAACGTCACCTACATATGGGGGCATCGAAGCCAGGAAGGAAAATCACTATAATAGTATTAGTTTGATGTCATATGTGAACAACCTCCGGTTCACTTCCTTCTCACCAAATAACTACCCGTGATATTTCTATCTAAGACTCTCCTAGATATAAGATCACATCTCAATTCCTCTCAATTACACAACCCAAGATTACAATATTATTTTCTTCACGGGTTAAACAATATTATAGGAGTAAATATACTATTGAATTGAATAATATATTGTTTACCACGGGTTAAATAATATTGTTTAACCCGTGAAGAAAATAATATTGTTTACCAAGGCTTAAACAATATTATTTCCTAAAATAATCAATTCAATAATATATTATTTTCTTCATGGGTTAAACAATCAGCATACCAAAATTTATATTCGGTCTTCACAATATTATAGGAGTAAATATATTATTTCCTAAAATGTTTAGGACATTTACTTCAAAAGCACGTCATAACAAACCGACAATAGTAAGCTTTTAGAAACACACGCCTCTTGAATCACAACTCACGTGAATCATATCTTCAATCAAATCTTTAGTGATCTCACGCAAAAGTACAATCTTTCAAGAATGTGAAACAAAGTACTTCACCTGGTACAAGATGTCGTACTTACATGTATAGGACATCTGGTCCAACATCTTGCTAAAACTTCTTATTTTAACAAAATGCAGCCAACACAATATATAAACCCAACAATTTTTATTTCAAAGATATAGTGTAAGCTTGAGTGTATTTGAGATTTCTTTATGATATTTAAGTATGATTCTCAACTTTGAGATTAAATACGATCTTTTTCAAGCAATCTCATATTTTTGTATTTTGATATTCTTCTGATCTGAAGTATGACATTTGCACAAAAATATTCTGGTGAGATGTTATCTTTTTTGAATGATGATTTGATTTATAGAGAATGTCTTGGTAACTAGTGGTTATTTTGTCATTTTAAGCTCTGCCTAGGTAAGCAAGTTTTTTTTCAAAAAGTAGATGGCGTGCTTTGCGTTGCTTATCCAATTTTGATGTATCATTGTGATCTTCTATCACCCTTTTGGCTTCATTACTTTCATCGTTCTTCTTGGTTTTTTATGAATTTTCCATTCGGAAGTCCATTTTAAGCTCTGTTATAATCTTCAGAGTCTCAATCTTATGTGATTCCAACTTGTCATTCTTATCTACATTGTTTTTAAATTGAAGTACACTTGATTTCAATTATGATCTCAATATTTAATCTTAACTTTGCATTAGACTTTGTGGATGAGATTGCATTTGAGCTTTGAAATGATGCCTTCTTTGAACACTATTTGAAGTGCTTATGACCGGCTATTCTAGTCTCAAAAATATGCAAACTTAAGCGCTTCTAATGTCCATTCCAAAGTCATTTTGGCTCATGAAAATAAATAATTTTTATCATTATTTTTTGTTGACATAAGAATATCGCATATGATCTCCTAGTTTTTTTGGTCAATCATGTTTTTAGTTTTGATGTATTGATAAGATGTGTTTGATCTCATTATAAAGTAATTTCTATCAATTAGAAGTCATACTTAACACATTTTGTTTTTAAAATCCATGTTTCTTTGTATATTTAGATTTCTACATTTATAATATCATATTCTAAAAACATTTAAGAAACTTGTCAGAAAACAAAACAATTCAAAATCATTTTATTCTTATGTTATAAAACATTAACTAAAAAGGGTTTTGCCATTTGCCTCAACATTTATCAAAATCTTTTAAGGGTCATTGTTCTTCAAACTAACTTGGTGTTTACACGAGACACACCTTACAAAAAAAAAAACTAAACATTTTCAACACACTTTCCTAAGTTTTTCATATTCCAAGTGATCTAACAGATGATATCATCACCAAACTAAATCACAGGCGTTATGATCATCACAATCCATAGGAAACACAAACAACACATCCCACCAGCTCTAATCAATATACATTATGACACCCAAGTTAAGAGCCTAAGCACATAGGACTACCAATGCCACATGACTGTTTTTTTTTACTTAAAGGACGAAGACACTTTACTCGAGAGATGCCGGCCACTACTTCTTTCATCGAAGTTGATTAAATATATTATCTTTGGGAGATAAAAGACGTTTCACTATTGTGATGCCAACTTAGATATCATCACTTGGAGTGGAATGACATCTCAGACTTCAGTAGTTGAAGACATTTGGTTTCATATGACCATTGCCACTTTTCCTTTCCAAATTGGATCTACTCCTTCCCTTAATTCTCTCCTTCTCCTTCGTTCACCAAGTTGAGTCTGTCTCTCACTTGATCTTCTCTCTCTCTCTCGATATTATGTTTTACGTTTACTCTCGCTTGATCTTCTCTCTAAAATTTATGAAGAGATAAATACCAATGAGGGAAGGAGGGGGAAGGAGAGAATGAGGGAAATTATTGGCGGATATTCCTTGGGAGCCATGACAGACCCCCAAGTTTTTTTATATACCATATAAGGTGTACTATTTCTACTAATTTTTGGTTGTTGCAGTGGAAAGGCAACCTATCAATCTGTATATTAAAGCTTCTTGTTGGGACGTGAACCTGCATCCCCCACACTACATTCAAGGCAAATAAATCAAAACAATAATTCATAAATTTGACAATTTCTTCAAATAGTTTAATTTATATTCCACAAATTTTTGACATCCCCAACAAAATAACTCAAGATCTGCCACTAAGAAAAATAAGAAGATTTAAATTCTTTCGTTTCATCGAAATGCACCCACAACTCGACTTTGGTGACATGAGCACCATTTTTCGACATAGGCACTATAGACATATATTTGTTATGTCAACATCTTGTCTCCAAGCGATAACATAATAGGCTATACTACCAACTTGGGAACAACTATTCTGGACTAAGGCAAAACCTAATTTAGACTTCACCTCATTAAGGCTGTATCGTACAGTCCATTCTAAACCCGCACAAATCGTTGTACTTGTACAACATACATATGAATCACTACTAAAGAAATCAAAAATTAGTTAGAGAAATTTAGAGAGGGAAAACGTGAAATCCCTCTCTAATTTCGTCACTAAATTTTGCAACCAAGAAATTTATGAAGGATTTTATTTTTTCCGTCACTAATTTCCCTCCCTAATTTTGCTTTTCCTAATAATGAATACATATCCAACACCTAGAAGAAGAGTTTGTTTATTTTACTGCTCATTCTCCCAAACACTTTTGTAACTTAGGTATTCAAGTGTTTGCAGGAGAATGTTGCCATTGTTAGCTAGCTTCACCTTTTAATTACCATATCAAAAGTCTGATCAATATATTTCTCATTTATTGCCCCTTTCTTATGTCCTTGTAGGCTTAACTCAGGTAAGCCTAAATGTATCCACTTTCAACCAATTGTTGATTGCATTAAAGTGAAGCTCGCCACTTGGAAAGGAGTTCTTTTGTCCATCATGGGTAGAGTCCAATTGGTGAAGTCAATAGTGCATGGTATGCTGGTATATTCTTTTCATATTTATCGTTGGCCTATCCGACTATTGAAGATGTTAGATCGTTGGATCAAGAATTTTGTTTGGAGCGGTGATATTTTTACTCAGAAAATTTGCATTGTTTCATGGAATCAAGTTTGTCTCCCATGGGAGTTTGGTGGCCTTGATCTTAAGTCCACCCACACCAGATCTCTTCTTTGCTATTACATCTTAGTTGGAAATTGTTCACGCAAGACTCGCAATGCCCCTGGCTCTTTCAACAAAGATTCCTCTCCTTTGGTATCCCTCGCACTCGCTATTTCAAGTCTTCTATTTGGCCAAGTGTGAGGGAGTATTTGAATATGGTGAATGAAAATTCAGTTTGGATTATTGGTAATGGAAATGATATAAATTTGTGGTTGGACAATTGGATGGGCACTCCTTTAGTCTCTTTGTTAAATCCTCTGGTGCACATGTATTCTTCACTCACGGCTAAGCTTTCTTCCATGATGGTTAATGGCAAATGGCAGATACCTAAACCTCTTATTGACTTCCCAACCGTTGCCGAGCAAACTTTGAATATTACGCTTCCGGTCACTCCTCTTCCGGATAAGCGAGTTTGGAAGCATGCAACAGATGGCATTCTCACTGCTAGGTTGGCGCATATGTTCTTGTGGCCTCCCCTTGTTAGGCTTGATTGGCTGACTATTATTTGGCGCACTTGCATCCCACCGTCACAGTCTTTTGTTTTCTGGCGTTTGATGTTATCCAAGCTCCCTACGGATGATAACTTACAGACGCGTGGTTGTACAATAGTCTCAGTGTGTGTTCTCTGTTACCAACACGCTGAAACGTCCTCTCATTTATTCCTTGAACGTACATTTGCGACTTCAGTTTGGAGATGGCTGGGTGTTAAATTAAATTGCTCTATTTCGATGCTATCATACTCTTCTCTTCTTGAATGCATTCTGCATAGTGGCAACTCTCAAGTGTCAGATGTTTTTGCAGCCGCTATAATCCACACGGTGCACACCATTTGGTTAGCTAGAAATGCAATCCGGTTCAGCTCCTCAAGAATTAATTTTCATAATACTTTGGAGAAAATATCCACTTTGGTGACTATGTCTGGTGTACATTCTACCGGTAACTGCGTTGTGGGTGATGTTGCATTGCTGAATAGTCTATTGATTCCTCCATCCTACCAACGTGTCAGAGATATTATTCCAGTCATTTGGCAGCCCCCTACCATCACTTGGGTAAAGGCGGACACTGATGGCTCCGTTATTGGTTCTAATTCCTCTTGTGGCGGAATTTTTAGAGATCACACCGGTGCTTTTCTGGGCGGATTTTCTAGTAACCTCGGTTTGGGGACTGTTTTTGAAGCGGAGCTCACGGGTCTTATGCTTGCTATAGAATATGCTGCTAGCCACAGTTGGTCCAGGTTGTGGTTAGAGAGTGACTCAACCAGTGCGGTTCTTGCTTTCAAAAACCACTCGGCCATTCCTATTCATTTCTGAAACCGTTGGCATAATTGCATGCAGCTTGGATTATCTATTATTTGTACCCATATATACAGGGAGGGAAATTGTTGTGCGGATGCTTTGGTAACTATGGGGCATGATTTGCTCGACACTACTTGGTTCCACATTATGCCATCTACTCTGTCGGTTGATTTTACTAGAGATAGAAATGGGTTGCCCAACTTTAGATTACCTTAACCATTTCTGTCTTTTTTTCTGTATTGTTTTTTTGGTTTGTTTTGAGGGTATTGGCCTAGTCCCCCTCCTTTGTACAAATTTTCTCCTTTTTATTAATATGATTACATATTAGGAAGGCGGTAGAGGATGGGAGTTGTTGTTGGGTGCCATCCTAGTTGGGATGCTTCAACCTCTCCCTGATGCCTAACCTTTCTGTTTGCCTATCAAAAAAGTTGGTAGGGACAATGCATAATATATGCAAGGTTCGGGGTTCAAACCTTGGCACCACAAAAAAAAAATTGCCCCTTTCTTATTTTTTATTTTTATTTTTAACAAACTAAATTTATTTTATTTATTTTTTTGGTATAAAAACAAACAAAAAAAAAAGGCTAAAGTGCACTTTTCACCTCTTAAGTTTTAAAAAGTTGTGATTTTTGCCCCCTATGAAAAAAAATGACAAAAGTGACCCCCTATGTTTAAGGAAATATACTCTTTTGACCCCTAACATAAGGGAAATATGATCTTTTGACCCCTTATCTTCTCAAAAAGTTGCGATTATGGCCTCTTTTTTGGGACACGTGGCGTCTTCTCAACAATTTTGGGACAAAAGGAGCCAAAATTGTCATTATTTTAAATAGGAGACAAAAATCGCAACTTTTTGAAATTTAGGGGTCGAAAAGTGCAATTTAACAAAAAAAAAAAAAAAAAAAAAAATAAAAAAAAAAGAACAAAAAAAAAAAAAACAAAAAAAAAAAAAAGATTAAAGAACAGAGACCTAAGACAAGGTTATCAATACACAACGGATCCTTAAACTGACATATTCCTTGGCACTTTGAAGATTCGGTTCTTTAAACGACACTCCATAAAAGACAATCCTAATATCTAGTCATGATACGACTCTTACTTAACTTTCTAGTTTCATTCGATCCACAATAGTTTGTGACACCAAAATAGTTCCCTATAAAAGTTCCCCTGCATATGGTACATCTACATGCTTGGTGCAACAAGATTCACATGTCATACATATATTTGTCTAGGGACCTCAAATCCATATAAAAGATTAAGTTTCCAACTCACATGCTGTTTAAAGGGACACGCAATATGGTGTTCCACTCTCATTTTCATTCATAGCCATGAGTGCTGCGGTCACGGTTCATCATCCTTTTGGTCCCCAATCATATCGTCACCAATCAGTGACATACATGGTTGCATATTCGAACAAGAAGGACACAAAGCGTGAAGATGTATTTAGAAGTGGGTCGGTTTCATGGTCCGTTCAAAAGACCACTTTCATTTAGTCGTTTTCATAGGATACACATTGCCAACTCCACTTCTAGACTAAGGTGATTAAAATCAATAATGGGAGCTGGACAAATAATATGACTAATTATAATTGGTCCAATATTAATTAATACTTTGGTGACATTGTGGTCGGTGACATTGGTCAACCACAATGTCACAAGTGTACTAAACAACAAAAAAAACCTTGTGAAAGAGAAAGACGAAAATCACTTGTGACATTATAGTTGGTCAATGTCACCAATCATAATGTCACCCAAGTGTTACCCAATACGGATCTGGTCTAAGGTTAGACCCTTCTAAGTTCATATTAATGTTGAAATATTTTACTTTAATAATATTTCAATGTCATTACGTAGACAAATATCTTTATAATAACTAGCGAAAAGATGGACACTGATGTGTCCGTCTTTCCACTCTTTTTATTGCGCTATTTGAAAATTATCAACGGTTTTTTTTATGAAATTTTGATTTGGATTAAAATTAAAAATATAGGAAATGTTTGTTACTTTCAAGTTATAACAAACCAACACAATCAATAAATGTTAATACTTTTAATACAATAATTTATAATTTTAAAATGACCTTATTCATTTAATATATTTCTCTCTACAATAAATAACTAAGAGTACAATTGGTAAAACAACATTTAACTTTGCATTGAACTTTGAAACGTTATTGAGAGGTTCATAGTTATTTTTGCTGGTCTCACTGGAACTAAATACTGACTAACCAAACTAACCGACTTTTTTTTAAAAAAATAAAAAGGATACAATATTGGTCTTGAATATATGACACTTTTGAATGTAACAAAATATATATATATATATATATATATATATATATATATATATATATGTGTGTGTGTGTGTGTGTGTGTGTCACACTACATTGATTAAATAAAAAAATATAAAGATTGTATTTGATTAAATAAAATAAAGGGAGCTACAAAGTTCATCTAAACTATATTTTATATATAAAATAATAAATGATGGAAATTATAAGGAAAGACTTATATGATGTATATAAGTCCTCGTGAACATAACTCAGTTGGTATGGATAATGTATAATATATGTATGGTCCGAGATTCAAACCTCAGCCACCACCAAAAAAAGTGATGTATATAAAATATCGTGTTGTTACGTTATCATGTGTTATTAATGTGAAGTATTCACATTTTTTTTAGGGGTAAACTTCCAATTCACTAGAAAAAATGGCCTAGGTTCAAACACAAGATAATTTATTCAACAACTTATTGTTAATGAATAATCTCCATCTCCTTGATCAGTCTTTACTGTGATCTTCTCTTTTTAGTCCAAAATGCTTAAGTTTGAGACACTGATTAAGTTATTCGAGTTATTTCCACCATACATATGTAATGTTGGTACTCTCTTTCTTGTAAAGTATATAATTAATCTATTAAAACACAATTTACATTATCCGTAATTAATTTTCTATCGATTCATAATTATACCTTTATATTATACGAAAAGAAAAGAAAAATATATTACAGGCAAAATATCATATAGTATAACATCTCGTCCGTTTGTTTTTTAAGGATCGTTTTTAACATAAAACTCTTTAACTAAGGTACATAATGGAATTTTGAAGTTATTTTTTCCCCTCGTTTGAATCGACCGTCTACTCTCTCTTTTCAATTACTCAACAACCTCTCTCAAATAATTTTTTAATTTTTGCACATAATTTCTCTCTATTTCCAATAAGTTGGTGCGCTCCCTCCCATAACAAATAGTGCGATACATTTTGTCTATCGAATAAATTTTGGTGACAACTAAAGTACCCGTGAAAGAATGGTGGGTAATTTACCTCTATCAACCCCACCAATAAATTGCTCATTTTAATTGGTTGGTGGGTAATTTACCTCTATCAACCCCACCAAAGATAATCTAGAAAAAACCATAAATTTTTATTGTTTTGCAAACATTACATCTCCTCAATTGATGAAATTTTTAATTTGTTGGTCTTAAATGATTTATTGTTTAGAAAATGTTTTTTTTCCATATCATGGAGTGTAATGTATGTGCTGATAGAAGTGCTATAAAATAAAAGTCTTATTAACTAGTGATATCAGGACAAATAAAAATTTTGTCTTGAAAATATAAGATGTTACTTTTAACAAAATAATGATTACACAATTTTTTTATGAAAACTTGCTTGTTTTAGATGCTTAACGGAGCATTAGTTAGCATTCTCCTAAAACAAATGCCAATGCAATTTTTTTTTTATAGATAGATAAGTTTGGTGGGATATCCCCAGTTTGTTCTAGGTAAGCCTTTTTTAGAGATGGATTTGAGTATTTGACTGACCTAATTATCGTCTCTATTAGTAGATTTCTGCTCTTCCCCCAACACATTTCGCTCCCACCCAGCCAAACTGACCAAAATAACCCTGTGTTAGTTAACTAACGAATGTGTTAATGGCTGTGTTAGTTAACTAACGTTGCGTTACTTAAGTAACACATGTGTAAAACAATGCGTGAGTTAACTCACGCAGCCATTAACACATGTGTGAGTTAACTCACGCCCAGTCTGTGCAGGAAGCCAGAACTGGCAGAACCTCCATTTTCCCTAAAATTTTCATTCTTTCATTCATTCATACATTTATTCAGTAAATTGCATACATTTTTCATCAGTCATTCAAGCATTCATTCAATCAAGCATTAAGTCATAATATCACCTTTTTAGATGATATCCATGAACTATCTTGACCCACCAATAAATTGCTCATTTTAATTGGTTGGTGGGTAAATTACCCATCATTTTTCAAAGGTAATCTAGAAAAAACCATAAATTTTTATTGTTTTGCAAACATTACATCTCCGCAATTGATGAAATTTTTAATTTGTTGGTCTTAAATGATTTATTGTTTAGCAAATGTTTTTATTCCATCAGTGCTATCAGGACAAATAAAAATTTTGTCTTGAAAATATAAGATGTTACTTTTAACAAAATAATGATTACACAATTTTTTAATGAAAAGTTACTTGTTTTAGATGCTTAACAGAGCACTAGTTAGCATTCTCCTAAAACAAATGTCAATGCAATTTTTTTTTATAGATAGATAAGTTTGGTGGGATATCCCCAGTTTGTTCTAGGTAAACCTTTTTTAGAGATGGATTTGAGTATTTGACTAACCTAATTATCGTCCCCCAACACATTTCGCTCCCATTATACCCATGCGTTAGTTAACTAACGCATGTGTTAATGGTTGCGTTAGTTAACTAACGTTGCGTTACTTAACTATCGCATGTGTAAAACAATGCGTGAGTTAACTCACGTCTAGTCTGTGCAGGAAGCCAGAACTGGAAGAACCTCCATTTTCTCTAAAATTTTCATTCCTTCATTCATTCATACATTTATTCAGTAAATTGCATACATTTTTCATCAGTCATTCATGCATTCATTCAATCAAGCATTAAGTCATAATATCACATTTTTAGATGATATCCATGAACTATCTTGACCCCACTCTAGCTCTGATGTTGCTGATGATCTAGTATGGGTCGGGAGGATGTCTGGCCCACTGCTGCTCAACAAGAACCTCCTCGTAAAGAGGGACAGGACGAGGAGGGGCATCAGCTGCGTAGTCAGGAATGGCCGCAGGGAGGTTCACAATAAGATGTGATACTCTAACAAATCATCACATGTACCCCCTAGAATGAGCCCACGGCTCGTTATCCGGAACCGGATGACCCTTCTGCTGATGGCTGAGGACATGTAGAGCAAACTCTGTGAAGTCCTGGGCCACACCATCTGTCGTAAGATCCTCAATGTCTGTAGGAGGCCTAGGTCGTGTTTGGACATACTCGTACTGCCTAAGAACCCACTCTGGCAAGTGACGAACCATCCTGTCTCTGTCGGCCATGATCCATCCAGAGTAGCAGCATATGTCCTGAAAGTGCGTGATGTGTCATCGACTCTCGTACGGCCTCCAGATGACATGAGAATGGTCCAAAAAATCAATGGCAGCTTGGTAGTGCCAAGGATTAGAAAAGCCCCTAGGAGGTTTCCATTGACTTACAAGCGGGGCAATAGTCGGGTCGTAGGCATCATCATCAATCCTCAGAACAATGTTTGTGAAGTGCGGCAAAGTCCATCCCTGCAAACACAAAGAAACAAATTTATATCAGCACAAATATTATACAAACAACTATACATTTACGATCCAATAAGTAGAAAAGAAGAAAAATAAATATTACCACAAACAAGGTCATGTAACCACCACAGGAGGCCATAAATGAGTCGGAGGTAAGAGATAGCTGCTCATATAGGAAAGCAAGTCTCATCCCACCCCATGACTAGCTGTCCAACTCGTCCATATCTTGTAGTGCAAGCAGCCACAACATATTAATGTTTTTGATGTTCTTGTCGGGAAAAATGGTCCATCCAAGCAAAAGCAACAAAAACGCCTTAATGCAGGTTAGCCTAACTTGAGCTTGCTCGTCTTGCTCCTCCTGTGTGTCAGGCTCAAGCAGCTGATTACACCTATTCAAGAACTTCTCGTAACGCCTCTTCAGTACACCAAAACTGATATGAGCAACACCCTGTCTTCCCACCTCCTTAGCGGCAGCCTCCACTGTAAAAAGTACGTCCACCTGCATCATCTCTATCCCCTCCTCACGGGTTAACTTTCTATCAGGAAGGAGCCTCCCAGTGATGGGGATGCCTAGGAGACACGCCACATCCTCTAGTGTGATGGTTATCTCCCCAACAGGTAGATGGAAGCTGCTGGTCTCCTCATGTCATCTCTCTGACATCGCACAAACGAACCCGTGAGAGATGTTCTCGTACGCACTAGTCAGGAGGGGAGTAAGACCTGACATATTCACTTCTGACCAAAACCATTCATTTTGTGCATCCGGCTGAGGCAATGTCAAGTTTTTAAGGCTCAGCTTCTTCCCGTGTGAGATACCTTTCACCCTATGTTTTTTTAAAACTGAAATACAAAAACAAAAAACAACACCGTTAAATAAATAATAAGTAAAATAAACATTAAATATATTCTAACATAAATTTTAATTCTAACATTAAATAAGTAAAATAATAATTAGAATAAGTTGTATAAATAGTAA
>Ga0228711_1004997_pt1 | contig 20241 bp, 18 predicted proteins | sample MedpolnodulmetaG_2_FD_177996 | JGI IMG/M metagenome (GOLD analysis project Ga0228711, IMG submission 177996) | Root nodule microbial communities from Medicago polymorpha collected in Santa Monica, California, United States - brown nodules | ecosystem: Host-associated > Plants > Roots > Nodule... | reverse complement strand
GGGCCATACATTGTGTAGGATGACCTTTGGCATGTCACCCTCACTTTCTGATGCATTTTCTACCTCTTATTCTTCTTATTTTGTTTTCTTAGTTTATTTTCTTTAACCTATTGCTTAATCTATAGCTGTATCATGAAATAAAATGTATATTGATGTGTCCTGCTTAGCTGAACATATACATACTCTTTCTTGCTTGTGAGTTTTCCATACATTTCAACCTTATAATGTTATAGATCACTCTTCTACCATGACATTATCAGTTAAATAAATGACCACTAGTACATGATATCTTAGAGTTTGTGTTTAGTTTTAAACATTATTTATTCCTGTATGCAGATTGAGGTCTATGATGTGAGCAAGGAGATGGATTTAGAAATTATCAGGCAGAACAGTCAGGTTCCCTTCCTGCTTTGCATAATTAAATACTGTCTTTGCTTTTTCTTGAAATCTTTGATAAATTTGGATATTTGCATATTCAGGTGGAAAGAATAATTGCAGATAGGATAAGTAAAGATAATTCTGGCAATGTTGTCCCAGAATACCTGGTCAAGTGGCAAGGACTATCTTATGCTGAAGTGACTTGGTACATTACATTAACTTTGTACATTTATTATTGTACATTTCTGTGCATCCGTTGTCTACATGTTACTCCCTCCATCTCACAATAGGTGTCCTATTTGAATTTTACACGGTTATTAAGGAAATGATTAATAATGTTGATGATTTTAATGGCAAAATATGTATCATTTACTAAAACACTCTTATTAATTATAGTTAGTGGAGTAGTTATAGATGATCGAAAAACATTAAATAAGCGTATGTTAGTGGAAAAAGATAATAAATGTTGTATTGGTATTATAAAACGGACAAATAATTTGAGACGGAGGGAGTAGAAAGGAGGATGGGTAGAACATCTATGCACCGTATTTACACAGTAGTTTAGAGTTTTAAGTCCTTATTTAGCAGGCACTTGTGCAGTAATTAGATGTTTATTATGTATTAATATTACCTTGTGGTTCTCACATTTTGTTTGTTTATTTATTGTATCAGGGAAAAGGACATTGATATCGCTTTTGCTCAACATTCGATCGATGAGTATAAGGTAGTTACCTATCTTATTTATTTATTTATTCTCATTATACTGCTGGTTTTGCGAAGTTTATTCGTTAGTTGACTGGATTCAATACCGCAGTTTTTATCAGACTATTTGGCATGTATTGAGCATGTAGAAATTAAGAAGGCTTGGCTACAATGAGGTAGAAATTTGTAGTGAACTTAGGAAGCAGAAGTATGATTCCGAGTATAACGTCTAATTAATACTACTTTCATCACTCCCAATTCAATATATTCTACTTTGCATTTATGATAATGGGGAATGCACCAATACTTGACAAGGCACTCAACAATTTTTCTCTCTTTCACTTACACACTTTTTCTTAATATGCGTGAAATGAACAAAAGACTTGGTTATTATGGGACGGAGGGAGTATATCATATGTTAGGGATACTATATCAAACTCTCTTGGAGTAATCTTCTCCCAATAAAGAAGTTTGAATTTCTGATAGTTTTTCTCAACTTGGATTTCATATTTGACTGCTTGCATTTTTGTTCTTCTGTAATAAGATATCTCCGTTCATTTAGCTGAGTTCCACTGCATCTTAGCCCAGTGTTAAGCATGTTTGGTTGAAATTAGTGCTTAGAATGGTGACCTGGTGGTAGTCTCGAGGTTTGTCCTCTATGTCCATCAGCAATAGGCTTTGTGGTGGTTGTTGTATTAATGTTTTTCTATGGCGTGTAATGGATGCATAAGGAAGATTCATATATTATTAATGTTTTTCTATGGTGTGTAATGGATGCATAAGGAAGATTCATATATGATAGTTGGGATAATATTTCATAAAGTTTTTATTCTTCTGTATTTGAACAGGCTCGAGAGGCTGCAATGTCAGTTCAAGGAAAGGTGGTAGATTCCCAGCGCAAGAAGAGCAAAGGTACATATCTTTTCGGTTTTATTAGGTTTGTGTGGGGTCATATGCATAGTTAGGATGTTTATTGTCGACGGATGTTGGTCCACATGGTAAGGATGTGACTCTCACATCCCACAAGGGTGCGAGTTCAAATCCTGCTGCCAATGTGAGGATCTTGCTGGTTGGTAATCGTAAGTACCCTTGTAAGCGTTTTGTGTGTTTTGATGCTTACCCTGACCCTGATCCTGAGACCCAACTAACATAACTTTCTATGCTAAAAAGATCAGGATTTGTACTTTATTGTAATTACCATAATTAGGGGCTGATTGTATACTACTATACTTTTTTATGTAAATTTTATTTTCTTGTAACTTGATAATTTGGATAAATTTATTATAGCTTATAAAAAGTGTATCTACTCTCTAATTTTTCAATCAAGTGAAATACAAATAACTTTTTTCTCCTCTATCAAGCTAGTATTAGAGCTTTGAATCAGGGAGAGTCTTCCGCCTTAATTGCAGAGAAAACCTGTCTTTCCTTCATCGTGGAACCTTTAATCCACTGCCTTTGTTGTACTGCAGTTCTCATTGCCTTAAGAGTAACCTTAACAGTACAGATGGTCTTGTGTCACTGCTTTTGCCGCTGCCTTAGAGACCCCACCAAAGAAAGCACCTTTGAGACCACTCAACTTCTGAAGACCTAGCCCAATCGGAGCTAGAGCTCTCAATATGAAGTGTGCCCTCTGAGCCAATCCGGCTCACCAGTGGGTCAGATTCCAAAAAAAAAAAGAGTAGGATCCACCTTAACCTGTTATTTGGACCCATGCCACCTATTGTGATAAAATAGCAGCTGTGGAAGATTGCAGTGGCAGTTTTTTAACAATCACCATTGCCAATTTGTGAAGGATAGTGGAGCCCTGCCTTTTATGGTGGAATTGGCGGATTTTTGGCCGTCTGCCATCTGCAATCGATAATACCGATCCCACTCAACCTATGAGATGAGACGGGTTTGAGCCAGATTGAGGTTGGTCAACCATTATTTTAATTTGTTTCCCACAGATTACGTAACAGAAACATCCCCCTTACAAAATGCCTCCCCTTTTCCTTCACATAAGCGCGCCCTTTCCCAACTACTGCCAGCCTTTTTTTTTTTCATGGCCAGCCTTCGCGACAACTGCCGTCTGCCACAAACAGCCAGCCATCTCTCACCGCCGACTTGCAATGTCACACGTTCACAGTGGTATGCCGCCTGTCGCCAGCCCTCTCTGTTTGGACCCTCATCGACTAGTCCAAAGTTGGTGATTCGTATTTAAAGACCGATAAATGTGTTGCTCTTTGAAGTCATTGTTTGAAAACCCATAACCCTGCTAAAGCATAAAGCTGTAAGCTTTAGAAATCAAGAGGAGGCGAAGTTACCGTAAAAATAATAGACTATCGTTACCACAAAAGACTCCAACCATTGTATCTTTTTTCTTTCTAAAAAAAAGATGCATGAAAATTGTTATTCTTTTTGTGCTCAATTCTTTTCAAATGGTGTATTGTTTGTTTTTCTGTATCTTTTTAATTATTTTTAAAAAGTAGGTCAGCCAATCCACCTAATCAGAGTGGGTTGTGTGGGGCTGCGCTCCCTCTAAGATTTCAAATTCAATGTATACAGTGCACTTATCTGCATTACACTGCAGTTTCCTCCCCTTCCATTTTGGGGGGAATGGAATTAGCAGAGAACAAGTCTTTTTATCTATTCTATCATTATAACATCCAAACATTGATAGAGTAACCATTCCATTACATTTCAGTTCACTCCATTAGGCATCCTAACACTTTCTTTTTAAAATATACTTTCTTTTCCATTTCTTTTTCTATTTTTGGGCAAAATTGACATGTCTTACTTTTTAATTACAAATTAGATTAGTAGCAATTTATTTGATATATCCATTCTAAATTGTGATTATTTTGCTCACATTGAAGCATTTCAATGATTTTTTCCTTTTCCTCCTGGGGGCGCGGTTTACATTTTCTTATAGTTCCCTTTCATATCCCTTTGTCTTCTGAAGCCTATTTCCTTTTACTAGTTATTTGGTTTTTAGGACAGTATGGACAATAATCTAGTTTCTATAGTTCATATATTAAATATTATATAACATTATCTATTTAAATTCCGATCTTAATCCGTGGCTGTGATGTTTAGCAAGTTTGCGGAAGCTTGAGGAACAGCCTGAATGGTTGATGGGTGGAAAGCTCCGTGATTATCAACTTGAGGGTTTGAATTTTCTTGTTAACAGGTATGCATGTATGTTTGTATTGAATTTATTTATTTTTTGGTCTTCTAAAACTATGTCTATTGCATTTGAAGCTGGAGAAATGATACAAATGTCATTTTAGCTGATGAAATGGGTCTTGGGAAAACTGTTCAATCAGTATCGATGCTTGGTTTTCTACAGGTATAGTATCAATTATCTGATTGGTTACAAATGCCCTTGCAATGTAATAAACACATGTATTTACTATTTATGTTCCTTATACAGAATGCCCAGCAAATCCATGGCCCTTTTCTTGTAGTTGTGCCGCTGTCTACTTTATCAAACTGGGCCAAAGAATTCAGGAAGTGGCTTCCTGATATGAATATTATTGTATATGTCGGTACTCGAGCAAGTCGAGAGGTGAGACATCTCTTTATGAGTTTTCAGTTCATATGCAAATGAAACTAGAAAATCTATCAGATATGTAATATATTTCAGCAACTTTTATTAGACTGCAGACATGCATGCTGAATGAGATAACCTCAAAAGGGTGCACTGTTAGGATTATGTAAATTGCTCATGATTCTCTTGGAATCTTATCTGTATTCAATTGATTGTGTAATGATTACAACTGATAGTCAACTATATATAGGCCCTAGCACTAAACCTGCTACAGCAGGTTGCTAGTCAAAGTTGACTGACGCTTGTCAGTCAGTTTGTTCCAACTGTTCTATCTGCTTTGAAAGTTAGTTACACGGGTTTGCTAGAGTAAGGGAAGGCCTATAGCAAGCTCTCACGAGCTTGCACTAGGTTTTGCTATACTATTCCTTCACTGTCCCTTACAACTAAATTTCTAAAGTAATAACTCAGCTCCTATGTCCAACATATCTAGTCTTTATGCGCTGGTGGAATTGGGAAGCATCCTTCAATATGGTGTAAGAACATGTACAACATCATTATATGTTTGTACTTTGTCAGACAGTACGCATCCTGTCTTCTAGGAATATTTTCAAGTCCCAAGTTAATTCATTATATTCTGGTTTAGCTTTGGAGGAGAAGATGTAGCTTTAGATATGAATTTCATCGAGTGCTATTTTTTTTTTCCATCATGTGTTTAATCACACTGATGCTACGAGGAAAGAAATTTAAAGTTTTAAAATCTGACAGATCACAAAATGAGGTGATCTCGAGTTAGTTTGTCTTTGGAGAAGATAAACTGGCCATTTTTGTATTTTTCTTAGCTCAGTAAGTAGTTGTAGTTCTGATACACACATCTTTCAATTGAAATGATCTGTTTTGTTCCACTTTTTAATAGCTGAAAGTTAATAAACATAGACTCATACTGTTGTTTATAGTGATTTACATGCAGATGGTGTAATCTGTAATCACAGCTAGTCTTTTTTGTTTCTAATTTTTTTTTGCATTTGAATCTTTATGACAGGTTTGTCAACAGTATGAGTTTTATAATGACAAAAAGCCTGGTAAACCAATAAAATTCAATGCACTGTTGACTACATATGAAGTAATTTTGAAAGATAAGGCTGTTCTCTCCAAGATCAAATGGAATTATCTGATGGTAGACGAGGCTCATAGACTAAAAAATAGCGAGGCACAGTTGTATACATCACTTTTAGTATGTAACTTTCCTCAATTTAATGTTGACTTATTGTTTATGCTGTTGAGGTAAACCTTCTCTTAATGTTTTTTTTTTTTGTGATGCTCGTTAGGAATTTAGCACCAAGAATAAGTTGCTCATCACCGGCACTCCTTTACAAAACAGTGTTGAAGAGCTATGGTAATAGTAATATTTTCCTTTTTTAGAAGACATGTTAATCGTAAACTTAGATCTTCCGTGGATTTGTTAGATTTCTTAATATTTTTTGTATGGATAAGTAAATGTTGAGTACCTTCCACCCACATGATTCTCTCTCTATTAGTGGCAGCTGAACATGCATATAATTACCTACTTGATGCATGACTGAGTAACTAACGAGTTATTTGTATATCCTTCCTTTGTATTAATCCATTTAATGTAGCTTACATGGTTAACTGATCTGCATACAATATTGAAAGAGTTAACATTGACATTCCTCAAGGGTGCTATTGCATGCTTGTTCATATTCACATGTTCATTGCTGTGTATATTATGCTGCATCTTTGTGCATGCTCACTTTTAGAGTTTGATTACCGAAGAAAGATTGTTTGCAAGGGAAGATAAGACTTAAGAGAGATAGCTGCAACTGAAACTTCAATATTCTTGATGTGTGAATTCCTTAGAGTGAATGTATGTGGTTATTCTCAACTGATCCTAACTAACACTACGCTGACTGACCATAGTTAGTTCATAAAACTAAAGGAACTCATGCTCAACTTAGAGCCTTAGTTTAAAACAAGTTAGCTTACTCTAACATTTACCCTTATGACTTAGGGTAGGTGAATGAGGAGAAGAAACTAAAATTCTGAGTTGTCCCTGTGGAATTGTCTTTTTTTTTTTGGAGACTGTTTTGATTTGTGGTTCATGATTACATGTGCACTCTATTGATTTCTGAATAGGTTTTATTTTTGCTACCTGATATTTTATTTTCTGTTTCTTCATTTTTGTATAACATTCTCCACCCACTCTTCCTGTTTTATAGGGCTTTGCTCCACTTCCTTGATCCTACCAAATTCAAGAGCAAGGATGAGTTTGTTCAAAACTATAAGAATTTGAGTTCTTTCCATGAGAATGAGGTATAAAATAAAATATCGTAATCATAATTAGTATTATTTATTTCTTTTTTCCATTATGATATATGATAGACTTTCATAGATAGCGTAGACTGTTTGATTTGATCCCAAAATTCAGGGATCTTGACACTTTCTCTTGTGTGCATGCTTATAATATATATCTGCACAATTCTTTGTAAACAATACAAGAAATATCCAGATTCAAATCAAGGGCCCTTTACCGAGGCTGTGAAATTTGGGAGTCTACGTAGACACATCAAGGGTATGTAGACTCGACTCATAAGAGTCTATGAAATACTATATATATAGTATTAGGAAATACCTAAGTGCCACATTGGATAGATAGAACTCTTGATAAAAGTTTATGAAGAGGAGGCTCTCCTCACCTTACAAGCCGATTTAGTAAGGATGAGCTATGAAGCACGGACACTCCTTGGATTAAACGTGTCTCGGTGTCGGACACTTGTCGTGTCCGACACTTGACACGCCACCAACATATATAATTACACCTAATTATATGATTTTCTCAAACTATTAGCAGTGTCGGCGTGTCCGTGTCTGTATCCGTGCTTCATAGAGGATGAGTTACGCCCCATATTTCAACATGATATCAGAACCTATCTATTCGGGACACCTACCTATCCACACACCAAGCCCATTAGTGCTGGGCGTGAAGGGGGTTTATTTGGAAAATAAGAGTTTATAAAGTGTGGAGGCACTCCTCACCTTAAAAGCCGGTTTTGTAAGGATGAGTTAGGCCCAAATTTCAACAATTTGAAGAGCCTATATAAAATTAGCATGTCAAAATTATTCGTAGTTTTTTTTGTGAAAAAAATTGTATATCATGCTTTTTTGATTAAAATATGAAGATGCAAACAAGAAGGTGGAATACATTCCACAAAGGCCTAATTAACTACTTTTAATATTAAAAATATAAAAAAGGGACAGGATGGGTTCTCTCACGGATGCCAATTGATGTCCCCTCAGTCCTTCTAACTTCATTTGCACTCCCCATAACGATCAAATAAAAAAAGGGAAGTGCTATCAGCATATTAGCTATTATCATTGGCACTTTCAATTTCACTGGGATTCATTCCAATACACTAGAATGGCACGGTATATTAAACATGGGTGGTTACAAAGATTAAACAAAGGACATTCTTCTCTGCGTACAGAAATGCTTCTATACATGAGTTAACTCTTTTCCCTACTGAGAAACGTAAACAACTTGCCCTTGTTTACAAATCAACTCACAAGTTTGATAATCCTATCCTTTACTTTTTTTTGCTTGTCCACGGTCTTAATTTTTCTTTTCACTGTTAATGATGTGCATATATTATTATATGCTAGCTTGCAAATCTTCATATGGAATTGAGACCACACATACTTCGAAGAGTTATCAAAGATGTAGAGAAATCTTTACCCCCCAAAATTGAGCGCATCCTTAGGGTTGAAATGTCTCCTCTTCAGAAACAGTAAGTGATTTTCTTTTTTAGATAAAAAAAGCTACTCCTGTTAGTCCACAGTATTTATACTAGCTGCTGATTTCTATCATGTAGGTATTATAAGTGGATTTTGGAACGTAACTTCCAAAATTTAAACAAAGGAGTTCGTGGGAATCAGGTTACATCTCTATCTTGTGTTGCTAGCGATTATCTGTACTAGGATACTCTGTGCTTTCTTCACTATGGTTAATGGAACAGTAAATGCCATTACTGGTCCTATATTGCTAAATTTATATCTTTATAATATATACACTCCTTATAAACATTCTATTTTATTTTTTACTCTAATAATGCCAATACACTGGCTTATGCTTGGTATCTTTTTACTATGTAATCGTGAACATTGCTTCTCAATAGAAAGATGCTGGAGTTGGTGTGGTTCATTATTTGAAAATCTACACGCAAGAAGCTATTTATGCTTATTCAACTTTTTACTATTTTTATTGGGAAAAACTCATTGGGAAAAACTCAAGTCGCACATTGAAAAAAGATAAGGCCTGAAACGAGTTTATAAAGAGAATCACTCCTCACCTTACAAGCCAATCTTATAAAGATGAGTCGGATAAAAACCTAATATGGTACTAGAGCCTATTCCATTTGGGTCACCCACCAAATTATCCACACACTAACCCCAATAGTGCTGAACGGGAGGAGGTGTATTGGGAAAAACCCAAGTCCCACATTGCAAATAGACAAGGCCTGAAAAGACTTTACAGTAGCACCCCTAACCCAGTAGAGCTGGATGGGAAAGGGTGTATTGGGAAAAACCCAATTCCCACATTGAAAATAGACAAGGACTGAAAAGACTTTATAGTGGCACCCCTGACCTTACAAGCTCATCCTTACAAAACCGGCTTGTAAGGTGAGGAGTACCTATCTAACCAATGTGGAACTTGGGTTTTTCCCAATACACTCCCTCGCGCCAGCACTGTTGGGCTTGGTGCGTGTATAAATGGTGGATGGCCCAAACCGATAGGCTCTGATACCATGTTGAAATTTGGGCCTAACTCATCCTTAAAAAAACTGGCTTGTAAGGTGAGGAGTGCCTCTCTTTACAAATTCTTATCGGGTCTTGCTAACGAGTGCCCTAAGGGCACTCTTTAAGGATCCCCAATTAAGGAACTCTTCATTGAAAATGTCTAATACTTCAATTTCTGATGCATTGAATGCACAAGTTTCCATAAAAACTTACTATATAAAGTCCATAAAGAATGCCCTTAGGGCACTCATTAACATTTCCTATTCTTGTCAAGGGTCCAATCTATCCAATGCAGGACTTGGATTTTTCCCAATAGGCCTAACATAAAAACCTAATAATTTTAAATTGTTAATTTATGCAACTAGAGAAACAAGTTGACTGAAAATGATGCACCTGTTTGTTATCAGTCGGATTGACAAAACTTTGATAAATTTGATTTCATATAATTATGTATATTACTAAATCCTTTCCTCCTAAAATATCAGGTTTCTCTTCTAAATATTGTGGTAGAATTGAAAAAGTGTTGCAACCATCCCTTCCTATTTGAAAGTGCTGACCATGGCTATGGTGGGGACTCTGGAGGTAGCGACAACAGTAAACTTGAGAGAATTGTCTTTAGCAGTGGGAAGCTTGTGATACTTGACAAGCTTCTTGTTAGATTGCACGAAACCAAGCACCGCGTTCTGATTTTCTCCCAGGTTTGTTGTTGAAAGTTGAAATTGATGTACTAGATGGTCTTTTAGTTGCTTTGGAGATGATCAATTGTTTTTTGTGTACTCATGCAATTTTTGTTTAGCAAATGTTAACAAATGTCCCAAAGGCACTTGTTAAGAAAATAAATTTGGAAATGGTGTATTCAACTCCTTAATAGTTCAAAATTTGATTTTTTTCAATGTAAAATCTCTACTTTTTGATTCCTCAAGATGTGTCCTTAGGCTACATATTAGCAAGACCCTTTTTGTTTTCATTATATTTTGGTGGTTTTGGCTCTCTGGAGAATTAGTGAGATCACACTTTTGAGTGGCATTAATTCATTCAATACATTTAAGAGGATTCGATGAATTTGGATATTTTTGGCTGTGTTATATGCTTGTCTGTTGAAATTATCATCAACTTTATCTGGGGTTTTAAAAAGATAAGTTGTTCCCAACCATCTAATTGACCAGGTAAATTTTGTGATGTTAATTAAAATATTTCAGATTGTCAACTATTACTACCATCCAGTTTTTATACTTGCTAAGGTAGTCCATTCCTCAACATATCATGCGGTACAAGTGATGTAGTGAATCAACTTTGGTGTTTAAGGTGACATTTATCACGAGATAGAGCCCCCTTTGAATCACTTGAATAGAACCCCTCAAAGAATTTATGAACTCAAACCACAAATATCAGGAAATATCAGAAAAAAATTGCAAAGGATTCCCTGGTTGAAAGTGGTGCATATTACCTGTTTTCTATTTTCCCCCACCTGAAGAGGTACACGATCAAAAATAACATAAGTGAGTAGGAGAAAACCTAGTGGTGATAAAAATGCTGATGTTAAGATTTCATTATTATGCAAGGTTCATGGAGAGGCGGCTGTTAAAATCATATAGCTTATGACTTTTGATGATGCTCTTTTATGAACTCTAGTCTGCTTTAATGTAATATGCTTTAAGCATTAGTTTATGATAATGCTAAGTTATAAGATATGTATTGCAGATGGTTAGGATGTTGGATATATTGGCACAATATTTGTCACTTCGAGGGTTTCAATTTCAAAGACTTGATGGGAGCACAAAATCTGAGCTGCGACAGCAGGCAATGGAGCATTTCAATGCACCTGGTAGTGATGATTTTTGCTTCCTTCTTTCAACACGGGCAGGAGGTCTAGGTATCAACCTTGCCACGGCAGATACTGTCATTATATTTGATTCAGACTGGAATCCTCAAAATGACCTGCAGGTGTATTTCAGTTGATTTTATCTCACTATTAACCATCTAACTGCCTAGGTACTTACCATCATTTCTATGTTCCTTTAGGCAATGAGTAGAGCTCATAGAATTGGGCAACAAGATGTTGTCAACATATATAGATTTGTGACAAGCAAAAGTGTCGAAGAAGATATTCTGGAGCGTGCTAAGAAGAAGATGGTATGTTCAGAATCATTGAATATCCGATAGCTGTTTTGGTTTTACTCTTATGTCTAACTTTGGTATTATCTTTTTTGGTATGTTTGGTATTAATATTTTCCTGCAAGATAGATTCAGTTGCTTGTGGACATTCCTTGAGGTCAACAATTTTACATCATTTTTCACGCAAATGTGTTCTACAGGTTCTGGACCACTTGGTGATTCAAAAACTGAATGCAGAAGGTAGACTGGAGAAGAAAGAAGTCAAAAAAGGAGGAAGTTACTTTGATAAAGTAAGAATATTTGTGAAATTGTATGTTAGCATGTGTGCATCATACTATATATATCTTTAGATAACAAAACCCAAACTACTAAGGTGGCATCATCTTCTATTTGTATCGTATAGATTGCATTGAATCATTTCATTCGAAGTCTTGGTGTTTTCCTTTTTAGTTTTTTTTCATAATTAGTGTCGATCATTTTCTTCATAAATGACAGAACGAGCTGTCTGCAATCTTACGATTTGGAGCGGAAGAGCTTTTTAAGGAAGAAAGAAATGATGAAGAAAGCAAGAAACGCCTCTTAGGTATGAATATAGATGAGATTCTTGAAAGAGCTGAGAAGGTTGAAGAGAAGACAGATGAAGATGAACAAGGGAATGAGTTATTAAGTGCATTTAAGGTAAGATATGGGTTTCTTTTTTGTAATGACTTTTTCATTTCCAGGATGGAGAAGGATTTCGACAGGATGTGGAATTAACAAGTTGGTTTTCCTTCTTTATGTGCAGGTTGCTAATTTTTGCAATGATGAAGATGATGCAAGTTTCTGGAGTCGTTGGATAAAGCCCGATGCTGCATTCCAAGCAGAGGTCTGATCTTGTTCTTATTGATATAATATTACAAAAAGTCTGTAATGATGTTGAGTTTTTAAGGTTTATGTTTATGTAATGTTTGTTTGAGTTGATGCTTAGCATGTTATTCTTATACTTGCCTTATCTTTAATGTTTCTTTCAGGAAGCTCTTGCCCCGCGTTCTGCAAGAAATATTAAAAGCTATGCCGAGGCTGATCCATCTGAAAGGAGTAATAAAAGGAAAAAGAAGGAACCTGAGCCACCTGAACGAGTTCAGAAACGCCGCAAAGCAGAGCATTTGGCTCCTGCAGTACCAATGGTTGATGGAGCCTCTGTCCAAGTGAGAAGTTGGTCATATGGGAATTTATCAAAAAGAGATGCACTCCGATTTTCTCGTGCAGTAAGATTCTATTACTTACAACAATTTTCAGTGTTATATTTCTATAAAAAAAAAACTATTGCTTTTGGCAAGACCTAATCTTTGAGATCTAAGCATTTCCTTGATAATAAATTGTTGGGAATCTGAATCCCAATTTCATTTATATTTTCTCCCCGCCATCTCAGGATTAAGTAGCTAGTTAGTTGCTATGGGATCAGCATTTAAACATTAAAAGTGTGTGTGTGTTTTTGACAAATCAAAAGTGTGTTATAAAGAGTAGGGATGTGATTGAGCTGACGAGAACTGAATATAATTGAATGTGATTGAGCAGACGAGAACTGAATAATTGAATGTCCATATTCTACCTGGCGTACTGAATGTGAGACTCAGTTTTTGTCTTAAGCTGGGATCTGAGAAGCTTCTGAGATATGAAGCTGAACCTTGAAGTGGCTCTGAGTTTTAAACCTATGTCTGAGATTGTTTGGTTGCTAATATAGAATTCAAACATGAGCATAACTTATATTTACTTTTCCATTTATGTTGGCTCAAAACAATTACTCCAGGACAACATGGAGACCAGTTTTCCTTGAAAGTGACTTTCTTGTTTATCATAGAGATCACAAGGGCATTTTGGTCACTTGCACTTTTTTTTTTAATACATTGTAGTAGTGTGTGCTCTAAATCTTGTCAACATCTAAGCTGTCTCCCCAATGGGCTTTGGCTCCGTTGTTTCCCTAAAATAAATTGTGTCTCCTTGCTCCATTTATTTTTAGATAAAAGTTCATTGTTGTTCCTCCCTGTGGGTCAGTCAATGGTTTGTTGATGTTGCATTTACATCTTTTTTGAGTTAATAATACCCTTTTCTTTTTCTTCAATCACTTGGCTCTTTCATAATGATATTTTGGCTTACCAGCATGTGTTTGCTGTTTGTGTATGTGTCATAAACATGCTTCATTTTTGTTATCATCCATGGCAATAATTTTTTTACTGTTGTATGATCATCCTTAATTAAATGGCCAGGTTATGAAATACGGGAATGAGAACCAAATCGACTTAATTGCTGCTGACGTTGGTGGTGCAGTTGCCGCAGCTCCACCTGAAGCACAGATTGAACTTTTCAATGCTCTAATTGATGGTTGTTCAGAAGCTGTGGAAATTGGAAATCTGGATATAAAGGTTTGTATAACATTAAACTCTCTTAAACCTGGTGTGTAAATGGTTATTTGACGTGAACTAATTTGCTTGAGCTCAACCCTCTGCCTTGTTTATTTATAACAATAGGATTACAATCAAGACCCCTTAATTACAGGGATAAGAATAATTGCCTATGTCTAATTAATTACAAAAATAAATATATGAAGATAAAGGAAAGTAAATCAGAGAAATAGGAAAGTAAATCAGAGAAATATTTCAGCAATATGTATTCTTATTACTTCCTTAGATGGTGTTAACATGTAATACTGCATCCAGGGGCCTGTGCTAGATTTTTTTGGTGTCCCTGTGAAAGCAAATGATCTAGTTACCCGTGTCCAAGAGCTTCAACTCCTAGCAAAGCGCATTAGCCGGTATGAAGATCCCCTTGCACAGTTCCGTGTTTTATCGTATCTCAAGCCTTCAAACTGGTCGAAAGGTTGTGGGTGGAATCAAAGTAAGTGTACCTTCCAAGTAGTTTGTGTTCTGCTTTCCTTTAAGTGACTTCATTGTTTCTTTTGCAATTAATGTTTTATTTTTTTACAGTTGATGATGCAAGATTGCTTCTTGGAATACATTACCATGGATTTGGTAATTGGGAAATGATTAGATTAGATGAAAGGCTTGGCCTCATGAAAAAAATAGCACCTGTAGAACTCCAAAACCATGAAACTTTCTTGCCACGAGCTCCAAATTTGAGAGATCGTGCTAATGCCCTTCTGGAACAAGTATGCCTATTACATGAATTCTAGTTTAAGCAGTCTTGTTTTGTTTGTATTTATGATTTTGGAATTTGCTAATTTATTCCTCTTAATTTCTGTATTTCTAACTGCCTTTACAAGCTTCCCATTCTTCTGCTAGACCTGATAGTTACTTTTGAGACATTGTTTCTTACATGATAATTCACATGGATTAGAACTCAATTTACTATAGTATATACTAGAAATAAGAAACACTGGAGCAACAGAATAGCTAGGAGGTCACGATATGAATTGAGGGTAATATAAATATTATCAGTTTATGGAAGATATCAGAATAGCTAGTATGGTTGAGTGGTACAATTGCATTGATATTTCAAGAATCTTCTGTAATGTCATTGTTAGAAGTTATCAAACAGAGATTGATCTGTACCAGATCAGCCGTCTGAAACAAATCACCCTCTGTACTACAGTACTTCAAATGTAGATTTGGCAAAATTAGAATGTAGATTTGGCAAAACGTAGTGGAAGAGAAGGGAATTTGGTTGATCAGATTGAGTGAGGACTTGGAACTTTCATTGTCTTGGCTATCTTTATAATTTCCTTTCCCTGCCTTTATCCTTCTTTTGTGTGATCTCTCTATGAGATTGGTATCAAATCGTGAATATTTTACTAATTTTTCTAATCCAAGACAATAGATTTCTGGTTCAGTTTTCTACTGTGTCTGCATGAATATATGCATGCTTGTCTTTTTTTGTTTCAAGGTCAAGTATTTTTATACTTCAAATTTTAGACATGCATTCATACATCTATTTTCTGCAACATGTCTTCATACGACATGCAAATTATATATATTTACCAAGAGAATTAAGTTTTTTCCCCAAAATGTTGGTTATTTAGCCTACCAAAGAAAATGTGAAGCTTTCTGTTACAAACACTTATTTTGTGTATTCCAGTGATCAAAGATAGTAAGTATGGGTAAATCAGGATTATGATTTGAATTGAACCAAACTTAGTCCACGTTCACTAATTCACGATCTGCTTCCTGCTAAGCATTATGGTTCTTTCAGTTAGAAACAATGAATGGATGCTGCATAGTTTAAGGGATTATGTCTCAGCATTTTGTATTTGTAAATTGTAATGATGAAACTGTACAAGGAGGGTCCCTTGATTAAAGGGATTAAATCTGTCCTATATGAATCTAATTACAGATATGTACATTGAAAAAATAATATTTACTGAGCAGAGAATATCTTGATCAATATTCTACCTTTTATCCTACTAATTGCCATATGTCGGCACTTCCTTTGCTCTTTCATGTATAGGTGGATACTATGTTATTTGCTGAATCAATCTCTATCACTTGTCACTTGCCATAATTGCTTCATTTTTCTTATGGTCTAGGAACTTGTTGTTCTTGGGGTAAAAAATGCAAATAGCAGAGTTGCACGGAAGCCTTCCAAGAAAGAGAAAGAACATACGATGAATATCTCATTGTTGCGTGGACAGGAGAAGAAAAAATTGGGTTCTGTTAATGTCCAAATGAGAAAGGATAGATTTCAGAAACCCCGAAAGGTTGAGCCTATTGTAAAAGAGGAAGGTGAAATGTCTGACAATGAGGAAGTATATGAGCAGTTTAAGGAGGTAAAATGGATGGAATGGTGTCAAGATGTGATGGTTGAAGAAATGAAAACTTTGAAACGTCTTCACAGATTGCAGACAACCAGTGCTAATCTTCCAAAGGAAAAGGTATCCCTGTAATCTTCTTTCTTTTTATTGTGTCTGTTTGAAACATGTTTACCTTATTTACTTCCCCATGTTCACTTTAGGTTCTTTCAAAAATACGCAACTATTTACAACTTCTTGGACGAAGAATTGATCAAATTGTGTTGGAAAATGAAGTGGAACCCTATAAGCAAGATAGTAAGTGCTCTCTCCATTCTGATATCCTAGTTTTGCCACACGAGAAAGGTTTCTGCTTTGTTGGTGTGTCGGGAGTACTTTATCTTTATTCTTGGTCTCTTATATCCATATTCCCTCAGAGGATAGGAGTTGGCCTGTGTTTTTTTGGGTTCTCCAGTGTCTACTACATTATTGATTTTTTTTCCCTTGTTATTTACAGGAATGACGGTACGACTGTGGAAATATGTATCCACCTTTTCCCATCTTTCAGGGGAGAGGCTCCATCAAATATATTCCAAACTTAAACAGGAACAAGAAGATGATGGTGGGGTTGGTCCCTCTGCCTCATTTAGTAGAAATGGAAACCCATTCCATCGCCACATGGAGAGGCAAAGAGGATTTAAAAATATGGCTAACTACCAAATGTCAGAACCTGATAATAATACAGGAAAATCTGAGGCATGGAAACGAAGAAGAAGAGCTGAAAGTGAGGATCATTTCCAGGGTCAGCCACCACCTCAAAGAACCTCTAGTAATGGAATCCAGATTACCGATCCTAATTCACTTGGGATCCTTGGTGCTGGACCATCTGACAAACGGTTGGTCAGCGAGAAACCTTTTAGGACACAACCAGGTGGGTTTCCTTCAAGTCAAGGTTTTTCCTAAGGAGAATAAAGTAATCAGTTTTGTGGGATCTCAGCGGCAGATTACTAGAGTGTTGGTGGCCGGCTTTCACTCTACATTTACTCAGCTGCAGCTACTGTACATTCTCCTGAATTCTTTTTCCATCCACAGGAATAAGATCTGCAGATCCCTTTTTGGTAGTGTCCTGAACTGGATCTGAGAAATATCTCAACTATGGGATTTACGTCCTTGAACAAGGTGGTCGAAGCAAATGACGATTTGCTGCAAGATGAAACTGAATCTTGCCAATTGTTTCTTTTTGTCCTTTTGGTTTCTACCCTTGAATATGAGCCTAGCAAAATGTTTACATACGAAATATCTTAAAAAGAAAGGTTTCCCACTTGCTATAGACATACTTAGGAAAGTATACATTGTCAGTTCTGCAATTTTATTGGACTGAACTGCCCAATCCATAAAGTATGTTAGTTGATGCAGCCAGAATTGTATCTGATTTTGTGATATTTATAGCTATAATGTGCAAGATTACACAACTCTTTTACGTGGGTTCATTAGTGGATAGTAAAAGAAAAATAAATTCTCAGATTCTTGCCTGATGTTTTTCCAGCATTTAGCTTGATATTTTTCCTCTTTCCAGTATTATATGGCTATGTACATGCATAACACAAATTATGAGTAGTTAACATTTCGCCTATTAGTGTTAAAAAAGAAGCATATCGACCATTAATTTACTTATTTCACTAACTACACACTTTTGAGGGAGCTAAATCCTTCATAGAATGCTTGTGCTCAAGTGGGTAGTGACTCTTTGAAACTGTTTTAGGCTTTTAGCATCTGTAGATTATCTGTTTTTTGTTTTTTTTTTGTTTTATATCAATTATTCTCTTTCATTTATATTTTTGAAGTTCAATTAGTATTGTTTATTTGTCCTTCGGAGATAGCTCGGTTGGTGGGTTAAGAATTATGATTTTGCTAGAAGACACCTTTTGTGAAGGTGTCTTTTAGCAAGTTATTTTATGAGCATTTGTTAAAAGACACCAACTAATTTTTATGAAGGTGTCTTTTAACAAAGTTATAACTAAAAAGTGAAAATCACGTCTTGAGGTGTGAGTTGCTAAAAGACACCTTTATAGGTGGCTTCTAGCAAAACCCTAAGAATTAAGATACATCAAAGGAGGTCAAAGAAATAGCGTTCTTGAGTTTTGTTTAGTTGTCATCCTTCTGGCACAACAAGCTGTCTTTGTGTGCATTTTCCTACCAAAATAAAAAAATGAAAAGTCATCCTCCAAACGTTGAACGTTACGTGACAGACTAGCATAGGAAGCACATGATTATTATGAGTATGCTTTTGGCAAACGGCGCTGTCAGCACTAAAATCTGCATGTATATCGTAAAATTTGACTCATCGGTTTTGCTGAGTCAACCGGTTTTTACCATTTGTGGCCGTGAGGCATAGCGGGATATATTCGCGGAGAGAGGGTTTTTGTTTGAAGTAGGGATGGCAATGAATACTTTTGAGTATAGCAATAGCAGTACAGTGTCCATTTTCATACCCGCTTTTCAAAAAATTATCTGTACTCAAGCTCATACTTTTATGGGCAGCAAGTTTGATGTCGTCCCTGTATCCTATGCGCATTTAAACGCATGTACACACGCCTTTTACCTGCATTTTAATAACAAAAAACAATAAATAACAAAAAAAATCACAAAAATGATCTAAAATAAAAAAAATAACAATGACTTATGATTAATTAACTAATTTTAATATCACCTATTATTATAATAGTTATAAACCCCTAAAAAAATTATAGTTATAAACCCCTAATTTTAGCATCACCTATATAAATATCAGTTTGATGCAGGAACTGATCGTAACCTCAGTTCGGTTGGTAATGGCAACCTCCAATCCTTCACAAAATGAAAAAAGGGCTTTTTTTTAGGGAAGATTAAAAGGGCTTATAGAGCAAATTTCTTAAAAAAAATGCACCTAATTTTCTTTTAGAGGGAAAAATGCACCTAAATTGTATGGTTACAAAGTTAGTTGTTACTATTTTATTACTTATTTGGATTGCTGGAGATTTTTGCTAAACATGTTTTTATTTTATTTTTGTAACATCTAAACATTTTTCACTCGTCTGCTTTTTCTAATTAATATTAATTAACTAAAATTAGTTGTACGGCTAAAAAAACTATAATTAGTTGCAAGTAAATAAATCTTAACTGAAATTTCCTGCCTTTCATAACCTTGTAAATGCACTTTGTTTATGTTTTTTTTTTCTTTCAAAGAAGTTAAAATGGAATTTATTAAAAACATAAAGAATTCTGACAAGAACAAGAAATTCAAGATTATAAGTTTTAAAGTAGTAACATACGAATGATATAGGTAGAGACCCAAAAGAAAACTCGATTCTATCGAGCACATAAAATATCAGATTAGGTGTCTTAAAGTAGTAATATACAAAGAATGTGGCATTTAGGATACACAAGTGAATCTTTTTGTGTACCATACCCAAAAGTAACACTAGCCTTTGATTTATAATTTAAAAAATCAACGGTGACCATTCTACATGGGTACTATGTTGTAGGAAGCATGTGATTGTTTTTTCTTGTCTGACACAAACTCACATAGTATACGGAAGTGAGCTGTACTATTGGTAACATACATTTATAATCATCATTAAGCAACTAATTTTTATGAATAACAAGTAATGTTATAACTTAATTAATAAAAAATGGTGCCATCAAAAAAATAACTTCTTTTTTAAACAAAACACTGATAGTTTTGCAGGTGAGAAAAAAAAAACTAAAAAATAGAATTAATTAAAAAAATGGTATTTATAAATATTCAGAATTTTTTTAGTCCCTATAAATAAAAATCATATTTTCTTTTAGCATTTTAGGAACCAAAACAGCTGACGGAATTTTTTACAAGGACTAAACATGATGATGAGAAATTTTACAGAGACAAAAGATGTTGAGAGAAAATTTTATAAGGACTAAAAACAATGATTTTCTTATGCACAGATTAAAAACGAAATTTTGAATATTT
>Ga0228711_1004996_pt1 | contig 20243 bp, 10 predicted proteins | sample MedpolnodulmetaG_2_FD_177996 | JGI IMG/M metagenome (GOLD analysis project Ga0228711, IMG submission 177996) | Root nodule microbial communities from Medicago polymorpha collected in Santa Monica, California, United States - brown nodules | ecosystem: Host-associated > Plants > Roots > Nodule... | reverse complement strand
AACTATTTTAAAAAAAAAAAAAAAAAAAAAATAATACTTTTTTTTTTTTTTTTTTATCTTTATTTACATGTAGGTTAGATAGTAAAGTCTTGCATAGGCACAAGTGCACAACCCCAAATAAAATTTATTTGGACACACATACGTGATTGATAAAATTTAAAAGAGAAATGATATCAAGTGATTGTGACTAAATTTTTTATTTTTTATTTTAAATTTTATGATTCATGTGTGTACCTAAATACTTTTAATTTGAGATTGTGTCCAACTAAGTATTTCTAGTAGGTTACATGCAGAAAAAAATTATTCCCCACGAAACCTAAAAATAAATAAAACCTCTTATAATGTTTGTTAGGTTAGGTTTGTTTTTCCCGTTGATCAAGGTCTCTTCCATCAAACCCCTCCTTGTCCTTGCCTCCGCCATGAATCGTTTCTTAAGGTCCTCCTTGCCACGCCTTCTCTACTCCACCGTATGCTCCTCTCTTTATCCATCTTCCTCCGTTCTCTCCACCCCTCCCCCCCTCCGTCACTTCTCCAACAAATCACAGGAGCATCTGCGCAATGTCTGGCTTTCTGGACTCAGAGACCCTTACATTACAATGGTTGGAGACTGGGAAACAGTATTACTACGCCACCATGACTACGATCCATACTACATGTTGTATACGTGAGTAACAACAGAGATCCCGAAGTCACTTCCTATAAAAACATTACCGTATTTGAACATACCGAAGTCACTTCCTATAAAAACATTACCGTATTTGATGTTGACTCCATTGTCGATGCTGAAATAACTTTGCATATTTTCGACAGTGCAATTCTTGTTCTTTCTTGTCTTTATGGTGTTAAAATTGAATCCATTGCCATTTTTCAACAAATGACAAGATTTCAATTTCCAATGTTTATATTTATTGACGATATTGAGCTGGAAGGAGCAGATCCATGGAACTTTTTTGAACAAGTAAAATCTAAGCTTAATCATCGCTGTGCTGCAATTCAAGTTCCAATACGAAGCATTGACGATTGTTATATTGGATTTGTTGATCTCGTCAAGTTAAAGGCCTCCTATTTTCCCTCTAAAAAGTCTTCCAAATCTGGATTTTTTGATCGTGTTGCCAACAAGTTAAAAGGTTCTCAAACACCTGATTACGACGATGTAGAAGTAGAAGAAGTAGCCAAAGATATGCAAGCCTTTGTGTTGAAAAAAAGACGTGAACTCATTGAAATTGTATCAGAGGTTGATGATAAACTTTCTGAAGATTTTCATGGTGGCAGCCAAATTTCAGAGTCTGTTCTCGATGATGCAATTCGAAGGGCAACCATAGCACGGAAATTTGTACCAATTTTCATGGGTACTTTCAGTGATGAGAGATACGAGGGGTTAGAACTACTTAGGGAGGGTGTAATTAGGTATTTGCCAAGTCCAATCAATGTTAGTAATTATGCTCTTGATCTAAATAAGAATGGTGAGAAAATTGAATTGTCTGGAAGTATTGATGCGCCATTTGTTGCAAAGGCTTTCACAAATAAGCATAACAATAGTAACTTATTAACTTATCTAAGAATCTATCAGGGTGTTATTAAGATGGGTGATTTTATTACAAATGTTAACACTGGTGAGAAGATTCAGATTTGTTCCTTGTGTAAGAGACATGATGATGAGGTTGAGTATGTTGATGAAGCTCATGCTGGAGAAATTGTTATGTTGTTCTATGCTCTTCTTAAATCTGGAGATACTTTTACTGATGGGTCTGTTAGATATACAATGACTTCTGCAGATGTTCCTACTGATGGGTCCCTCCATACCACGCCTTCTCTACTCCACCGTACGCTCCTCCGCCTCCTCTCCTTCTCCGCCTTCCTTCGTTCTCCCTCTCCACCTCCGTCATTTCTCCAACAAGTCAGTGGAGCATCTGCGCCACGTCTGGATTTCTGGATACAACTACGAGACGATGCAGACAGACGGAAATAGTATTAAGATGTTAATGATGTCCGGACGAAAACGACACACGTTTGAGTTACGTTTAGGACGAGATATAAACAGCCATACCCAAACATATGTCACTTCCTATAAAAACATAACCCTATTTGACATATCTTGTGGTGATACTTTTTTTGAGAAGATATCTTCTGATCTTGTTGATTTCAATGTTGATGTTCAATTAGCTTCATGTATTTTTGACAGTGCAATTCTTCTCTCTTGTCAAGATGGTGTTAAAACCGAATCCATTACTATAGATCAACAAATGACAAGATTTCAACTTCCAAGGCTTATATTTATCGACGATCTTGATCAGGAAGGAGCAGATCCATGGAACGTTGTAGACCAAGTAAAATCTAAGCTTAATCATCGTTGTGCTGCAATTCAAGTTCCAATATGAAGCATTGATGATTGTTATATTGGATTTGTTGATCTTGTCAAGTTAGAGGCATACTTTTTTAGCTCTAAACCGTCTGATGGACTTTTTGATCTTGTCAGCAAGATAAAGGGCTACTTTTTTTGCTCAGAAACGTCTGATTATGACGATCTACATGAAGATATGAAAGCCTTTGTGTTGAAAAAAAGACGCGAACTCATTGAAATTGTATCAGAGGTTGATGATAAACTTTCTGAAGCTCTTCGTGGTGGCAGCCAAATTCCAGAGTCTTATCTCGATGATGCAATTCATAGGGCAACTATAGCAAGGAAATTTGTGCCAATTATCATCAGTGATGAGAGATATGAAGGGTTACAACTATTTAAGGAGGGTGTAATTAGGTATTTGCCAAGTCCAATCGATGTTAGTAATTATGCTCTTGATCAAAATAGGAAGGGTGAGAAAATTGAATTGTCTGGAAGTATTGATGCACCATTTGTTGCAAAGGCTTTCGCAAATTGGCATAGGACGTATTTAAAATTAACTTATCTAAGAATCTATCAGGGTGTTATTAAGAAGGGTGACTTTATTACAAATGTTAACACTGGTGAGAAGATTCTGATTCCTCGTTTGGGTAAGAGACATGACGATCTGATTGAGGATCTTGATGAAGCTCATGCTGGAGAAATTGTTTTTGTGTTTGATGCTCATCTTGAATCTGGAGATACTTTTACCGATGGGTCTGTTAGATATACAATGACTTCTGCCGATGTTCCTGCTTATTCGGTCTCAAAAGATTCTGGAGAGAAATTTTCAAATGGTGTGAATTGATTCATTCCTGAGAAATGATCCTACTTACCCAGTTTGTTTGGCTTGTTAGCTTTGCTATGTTTTGTTGCTTATTTATAACTTATTTTTTATGGTGAATTAATTTGTTGCTTAATTATTGATCTCTGATTAGTTGACTGTAGTTACTCATTTTTTTTATTGTGTTCTGCATTTAACACTTGATCCTATCTCTGCTGTCAAGATTATCTATGTGATTCTTAAGTTTAACATTTAGTGCAAATGTCATATTAAGACTTGATCCTCCACACTGATAAAAAAAAGCAAAACAGGATTTTAAGATAACTTACAGAGGCAAAATAACATAGTTATTTTTTGTTAATAATTCTGATTATTGCTTATATTTCTCTCAACTTGATTTGTAACCATTCATTGTTTTCAGAATTGGGTCATTTTTGTTTTTATCTGAAATAGAACCATGAGCTGCACTTTTATCATAATATCTGCAATGACTTAATTAGGCAGTGTCCGCATCATGCTTTGGATTGTTCGAGTTTATTATGTTTTGTATTGTTCTCTTAACGGCTTAACGCTGAAGATTTTGCTGGGTTTGGGAATTTGTCATTGGTTGGATCCTTAATAAACCCTGGCTCATGCCCATACTCACTTTAATGTTTGTAATATTTGGATCATTCTGTGAGGCATCTATTGAACTTGTAGTTGGAATCATAACATGAACCTAACTTCGCACTTCAAATAACTTTATTATCTTCATGTAGGTTATTTTACTCATGCTTCGGGTATTTTTGGAAAACTGTTGCATCAGCTTTGTTTCATATGATATCAATGCTTAATGGTGGGAAGGTTGCTTTTGACGAAAACTCATGAACACCGAGTCTATGTGAACCACGATGTCGGTTATAGTCTTAACCATTTTTCTCTTGAATTCTTTAATAAAACAAATTCAAAGAAACACGGTCTGACTTGGTACAGTCAATAACAACCATCAATTGGATCAATTACTAGTCTCACTTCCTTCTCTTTGCTTGTCATTCTGCGTAAAGTATAACAATACTCGATATTTTGCATCCCACTTGATTAGATTAGATTTTAGATGTGAAGAAGAGATTGGCCATGGAAACCTTGTACTTATGAAGGTGAAAATATTGAAAAAGATCAACATGCAAAAATGCTGATTCATATTGTTATAATTTTGTGAATTGACTATAGAAAAGAGAGGCACCACCTTGTGAGAAGCCAGAACCTGTTAGGATCCATCTTCGTAACATGATCATTGTACCTGAGATGATTGGGAGCATTATTGGAGTGTATAATGGGAAGACCTTTAACCAGGTTGAAATCAAACCTGAGATGATTGGTCATTACCTTGCCGAATTCTCGATTTCATACAAGCCTGTTAAGAATGGTAGACCTGGTATTGGTACTACTTACTCCTCCAGGTTCATTGCTCTCAAGTGAATTACCCTGTTAAGCATGGAGATCTGTTTAAGACATCTTGCCTCCACTTATACTATTTTGCGTTGTATTTGCAAATTCATTTCGATCGTCACTCGACAGATTTTAATGCCATAGTTAATCACTACTTAACCATTGTACATGACTAGATTATTGAAGTATTTAACTTTAACCTTCACTTCACCAAATCAATAATATCATGCTGCGCTGCATCGTGTTAAATATAAGCTGACTTTAACCTTGAAGTATCTCCCTCCCTCACACCCTCTCACCATTGATTTTACAATCCCCAAACACACTACAACTTCAACCTTCTCACTAGTACCATAGTAGAAAATAAAGAGTAATATTGTATATTGGATTGAAGAAATAAATAGACTCACATTTTTTTTATCCCAAAGAGAAAAGATGGGGTCGAACCCAAAGAAAAAAAAAGGTCAAGAGAGTTGTGAATTCTTTTTTTATTTTATTTTATTTTATAGACTCACATATTTAGTGTAAAGAAGGGGAGGAATTCAGGGTGCGAACTCGGTCCATTGCATACCAACGTTCTTGTAACTATTAGTTGAGTTTTGCTTCATTAGTTTTTGATTCAGGTTCATTGCAACTATTTCAAATTTTTTGGCTCAAATACAATTTTGGTTCTTTATTTTCACATGTTCACAAAATCAGTTCCCCTATTTTAAAATAACTCAGTTGTGGTTTTACTCTTATTTTGACTCAGTTGTGATTTGGTGTGTTATAAATGACATAGCATAAATTGTGATTTGTTCATTTTGTAATTTAATCAATAACATGTGAATATTTAATTCATCCTGATGATCCTAGATATCTTATGATATGTCACATCAGTTATAACACACACGATCACCATTTTTGAGTCCAAAATTTGAGGAAGAGATCAAAACTAAGTGAAATCATAGAACCAGAGCAGCGGCATGACAATCGCAGAAGATGGAGGGATATGTAAGGCAGACTCTCTTCAGTCTTCTCTTTTGATTTGTTCAAGTGATTGAAACTATGAAATGAACAATTTTTTTTTTTGGCAATTTTTACTTTTCTGAAGATGTGAGGAATACTTAATTTTCTTCAAAATGTTTTGTTGTCACTTATCTTAAGAAGACTAACAGGTAGTTTTAAGGATGAAAGATGTAGGAAATCTAAAAGGAATAACAATGAATTTAGCAATTATATCTTGCAAAAGCTTTCAACCCTCTGCAATTTTTGGATTAGAAATGAATATGGAGGAGGCAAAATCGGTGCTAAAATCCACTGCAATTTTGTTTTATGCGCAGCCTCAAGGCGAAGAGAGAAAATAGTCTTGAATAAATGTTTTTGCAAGTGGAGTGATACAATCTACAAAGAAATAAAGTACATTGAGCAATAGTACAATATTTGAATGTTTTTTATTTCTTTACCTGGTGTTGTTGATAGTTTTTAGCATTGTGATTCAAGATGATTGTTTATATTTATATTTCATATTTTTCATTTCAAACTTTCATTGTTTCATTTGCATCATAAGTTCTTCACTGGGTAAAGATATGTGTGTGCACTTCAAGTTTATAATGCGACTTTCGTCAACTTTTCCTTATGCACTTCGACAATAGTCTCGCATTGATAGATTATGTAACCATGTTTATGAAGTACAGTTCATGTTTTCCTACTAAGCTGAGGTCTGTTGCTTCTTCTCGCAATTCGACATCTTATGGAGGAAAAAAAATACCCCTCTCAGAAATCGACCAGTTCAAGTTCAAGTTCAAGTCCAAGTATCATAATCTTGCACAAAATATAAACTTAATAGATTGACTTTTGATTGCCATGCTTTGATGTTATAGGTTTCCTATAGCTGAACATCTGAGAAATGTTACTTTTGTATAACCGCATTGCAACAACACTTTTTGACAACTATTTTTTTCATTCACACATTATGTTTTTATGATCCCTCTTCCTTTTTCACTTTATTATTTTTTGACCAATAAAAATAGAAAAAAAAGTTGTCATAAAGATTGTTTCAAATGATTATTCAAATATCATTACTTTTTTTTTCTTTCAAATTGGCTATGTTTATGTACGGAGTCATTGCTTTGGAGCTGGGAATTTCATTTAGAATCACTCACCCAAGTTATATCGAGAATGAAGAGTTAGTGAGCATAAGTATTAGACCTTGTCTGCTTTTTAATTTTAGAAAAAATATGTTTTTAGAACTGGTGCTATTTATACCGAGAATGAAGAGTTAGTGAGTAGTATGACGTGATTTGTATATTTTTGGAAACTTAAATCTTTAAATTAAAAACCATTGTACTTGTAACCGTAAGATCCCTCCCATGTCCGACGTGAAGGGAAGCACTTCATGCCTTTGCCCCAATAATCACTTGCCACGTGTCTCTGCCTATTTAAAAAATAAAAATAATAGAAACTGTTGTTGTTTAGAACAGAGAAGACAGAAAGCTTCACGTAACACTTCTCCCTCAGTTTCTCCATTCCCAATTCATCTTGGATGTTTGACAGAGATTATGATTAAACAGGTACTATCCTAGCAGTCCCTGCCAGTGCCACCTCAATAGCCTCGCCACCATCATCTTCATTCTCACCACTCATCTCTTCTAATACCAATACCAGTTGGGTAAAACCATGACCAATCTTAGTTGGATCACAATTTGAATGCAATGAACAAGCAGATTATGCCTCATAGAATGCAATGAAAGCTTCATTGCTCTGTTCCAAATTGTCACTATATTTTTTTTTCTCTTCACAGAAAAAGAGAAAGGCATAGGAACACAAACATATATCAATTGCATATATCAGGCAATACAAGTCACACTTCTCAGCTTTGATGCCAAACCTGTTTCCAATTTTCACTACTATTTTTTAGAGAACAATATTGTCACTAATGTTTTTCACACAAACAATTCCAACCCTCAATCAAATCCAAAGTTGATTCCACTTTACAACAAAATTCATCAAATTTGAAAAGATATAGAAGACAGGAGGAGGTGAATTGCTGGTGGCGGCGTCAGAGAGATGCGATGGCGGTGCAGCGGAGGGCGGAGCCGGAGAGAGGCGACAACGTCGAAGAGAGACAACGGCGGTGCACTTGTTGATGGTGGGTGGTGGTTTATCTGAAGATAGACTCACATCTTTTTTTTTTTAACCCAAAGATAAAAGATGGCGTCGAACCCAAAGAAAAAAATGATCAAGAGAGTGATGAATTCTTTTTATTTTTAGACTCACATATTTAGTGTGAAGAAGGGGAGGAATTCGGGGTGCAAACTCCATCTTTTGCATATTAACGTTCTTGTAACTACCGGTTGAGTTTTACTCCCTCTCTCCTAAATTATAAGAAGAAAAAAAAATCATTTTTTTTATCCCAAATTATAAGTAAAAGAGATCAACTTTTATTATATTTAATTATGTTTTTTCAAAAAATTATTTTTTCTAAAGGAAAATTAAAAGCAAAGTGCATTCAATTCAATTTGCTCTCTTTTTCATTTTCTCTATAATCAATTACCAATGAATTTTTTTTTACATCTTCCTATAAAACTTATTTCAAAGATAACACAAAAAACTATGTTATAAACTACTATGTTTTAGTTTTCTTAATAAGTGTGATTATTTTTTTTTGCTTATAATATGGGACGAAGGGAGTACTTAATTAGTTTTGATTCAGGTTCATCGCAACTATTTCAAATTTTTTGGCTCAATTACAATTAGTTCCCCTATTTTAAAATAACTCAATTTTGGTTTTCCTCTTATTTTGGCTTAAAAGTGGTGATTTGATGTGTTATAAATGACATAGCATAAATTGTGATTTGTTCATTTTGTAATTTAATTAATAACATGTAAATATATAATTCAACCTGATGATTCTACATCATCATATCATATGTCACATCAGTCAGAACACACACCGTCAACATTTTTGAGTCGAAAAATTGAAGAAGAGATCAAAACTAAGTGATTTTGAAATGGAGGAAACCAATTTCATGAACTGATAGAGGAATCAAAACTATAATTAACCTTTACTTTTTCTTCAATTAAGCTAAATCAAAGATTTTATTTTTGAGAAAAAACCAAATCAAAGATAATAATTGCAAACAATTGATATTGGCCCTTTTTCCCTTCATATTTTAATATTATTAATTAGACATAATTAATCATTTTTTGAAGACGCTAAATACGAAATGTATTAAACACAACAATCAAAACATAAGAAGAGCTAACCAATTGATTGAACTCGAGTAGTTAATGAGTTCAACTAATAACTCTCAATCGTCCGTTAATAACAATTGAAAACATTGAGATGTCTGCATGCTAATGAGGAGTGGCGGTGGAAGATGTGTGGGGCACTAGAAAGACGATTGGGGTAAAATTAATGGTGATAAGTCGAATATGTTTAATGTGTTGTCTCGGGTAGGGAGAAAAAATAGAGAAGGTGGGGGTAGTTTGGAGGTGGGGGTGAGTAGGGAAGGAGAGAGTGATGGAAGGGTCTGATGGGGGACGATGAGGGTGTGGGTGAGGCATGGGGAGGGTGGAGTTTGCAATGGAGATCATATCTTGGAATGTGAGGGGTTAGGGGGTTTCGAGAGGAGGAGGGAGGTTCGTAAGTTGGTTATAGATAAGAGGTCTTCGATTTTGTGTCTTTAAGAAACTAAGCTTTTTTATTCTAATGTTTAAGTATGTAATTCAATTTGGGGTACAATGTCATATGAGTTTTCTTTTCGGTCTTCAGTGGGAGCTTCAGATGGTTTGGTTATTATTTGGGATAACATGGAGGTTGAGGTTTAGTCCTCCTTTTCTTTTGAACATGTGTTAGTGATTAATGAGAGATTCCTTCATACCAATGGGGAGTTTTTTCTTTTCAATATTTATGCTCCTTGTGATGTTGCGGATCAACAGTTATTATAGGATAGCTTAACAGTCAAATTAGGTAATTGTGCGGGGAAGAATTTTTGTGTCAGCGATGATTTCAATGCGGTGTGTGGGATGGAGGAGCGAAGAAGTGTAGGGGCAATTCCTCGTTTATTGGGGAGTGGTGCGTTTAATCAGTTTATTGAGAAACTATATATGAAGGAATTGCTCATCTTATATGAAGGAATTTGATGTGAGAAACTATATAGTTCATTTGGTAGAATACAACATGTGTTCTCTCTATTCTTTCGAGTTTTCGAAGACACCGACAAATTGTTACACTATGTATAAGACATTTCAATGCAACATTTTCAGTAAATTTTCATAAATTTAATTTAAATTCCACATCATGATGATACAATATCCTTAGGGAGAATATAATGCAATGCTTCTTTAATTGACCAATTTGAACAAAGATGAATTTAAACAATAAATTATCATTTGTCGTCCTTTATTATTTTGGAATTGATTTTGATTTTGTGTATTTTTTTAGTTAGGGTTTATTTTGAAAATGATTGACTAAATGAATTGATCTTTCTAAGATACACGAATGAATTACGTAGGGTGTATCAGTTCAGTTTCGTTCGATTTTTTTGCTGTTTTTCAAAAAAGAAACTGAACCAAACTAGTCGGGTTGGTTTATCCGTTTGTTTAAAAATACAATTTAAAAAATCCATATTTTCATAAATTTGTATTTCTGCATACAACGTACTCAAATATTTCATGGAACTTGTTTTCCACACTCTCTTTTTTTCAAACAACTTTGTATAACTAACATGAAAAAACTAACCAAAAGATGTACAATCCCAGCGGCGATGAGAAATGATGGGTTAGGTGTGACAGACAGCTAATGTTATGTTTTAGTAGAAATGAAATAGAGTATGAGTGAATAGATGAAATGATAATAGGAAAAAGTGAATGAATTTATGAGTATTTTATGTTGGGGTTTAATTTTGAGCTTAATCATAAATGTGTGAGGAAGGATAATATTACTAAAATGGGAAGTGAGGTTAGCATCTGCTCAGTTCATCGATCTTTGGATCTCACAATTAAAAACCGAGAACCAAACCAAATCAGATCGATTTAGGTTGGTTGGTTCGGTTCGGTTTTGAACCAACCAAACAAGATCGGATACTTTTTCGTTTTGGTTCGTTTTGGATTTTCGGTTTCGTCCGAAGCACTTACGCCTATAATTACGTGAATGGATGTGGTTAAGGATTGGAAATGAAAAAAAATGCAAATTTAGATATTTAAAAAAGGACGATTCTTACAGAATTGTTACCCGGAATCAGGGGCAATCAACTACCGCTTAGAGATAATAACGTAATTTTCAGGTGTAAATGAGCAATTTTAAAAGTGGGAAGAGTAGATTCCAAACCAAATACTTGGAAGCCGCCAACTCATTCAACGAATTTCCTTCCAAACCAAATCACATTTTCCTTTTCCAATTGATAGGGTTTTAGCCTTTTAGGGTTTAAGCTCCATTCGCCATTCTTACTGCACTGCAGCTTCCATCAAATCCCTCCTGGCTGCCGCTTCCTCTCTTTATCCATCTTCCTCCGTTCTTGCCACCCCTCTCCACCTCCGTCACTTCTCCAACAAGTCGGTGGAGCAACTGCGCCACGTCTGGATTTCTGGACTCTACGACCCTCACCTTACAATGTGGGAAGACTGGGAAATACTACGATCCAAACAAAGTCGATACAAACTGCACGTAAATCCGGACTACATCGACCCACGTGTTGTATGCGAAAGAGACAACATCGAAGTCACTTCCAATAAAAACATAACCGTTTTTGATGTTGATTCCATGGTTGATGCTGATATAGCTTTGCATATTTTCGACAGTGCAATTCTTGTTCTTTCTTGTCGAGATTGTGTCAAAAAAGAATCCATTGCTATTGATCAACAAATGACAAGATTTCTATTTCCAAGGCTTATATTTATCCACAATCTTGATCGGGCAGGAGCAGATCAAATAAAATCTAAGCTTAATCATCATTGTGCTGCAATTCAAGTTCCAATACGCATTGACGATGGGTGTATTGGATTTGTTGATCTTGTCAAGTTGAAGGCCTACTATTTTCGCCTTAAAATGTTTGTTAGACTTTTTGATCTTGTCAACAAGTTAAAGGCCTACTTTTTTCGCTCTGAAACACCTGATTATAAGGATGTAAAAGTAGGAGAAGTACCCGAAGGTATGCAAGCCTTTGTGTTGAAGAAAAGAAGCAAACTCATTGAAATTGTATCAGAGGTTGATGATAAACTTTCTGAAGCTTTTCATGGTGGCAGCCAAATTTCAGAGTCTGTTCTCGATGATGCAATTCGTAGGGCAACTATATCAATGAAATTTGTACCAATTTTCATGGGTGTTATCAGTGATGAGAGATTTGAGGGGTTAGAACTACTTATGGAGGGTGTAATTAGGTATTTGCCGAGTCCAATCGATGTTAGTAATTATTCTCTTGATCAAAATAAGAATGGTGAGAAAGTTGAATTGTCTGGAAGTATTGATGCGCCATTTGTTGCAAAGGTTTTCACAAATGTGCATAGGAAGGATGAATTGGTAACTTATCTAAGAATCTATCAGGGTGGTTTTATTAAGAAGGGTGTTTAAGAGACATGATAGAAAGATGGAGGAAGTTGATGAAGCTCATGCCGGACAGATTATTATTGTGTTAGATGCTATTCTTAAATCTGGAGATACTTTCACTGATGGGTCTGTTAGATATACAATGATTTCTGCAGATGTTCCTGATTATTCTGTCTCATAAGATTATGGAGAGAAATTTTCAAATGGTGTGAATGGATTCATTCCAAAGAAATGATCCTACTTACTCAGTTGGTTTGGCTTGTTAGCTTTGCCATGGTTTGTTGCTTATTTATATATTAATATTAATATTATGCATAACCATTGGATTGGATATATAGTTTATTTTTTCCGGGGCATTTTTTGCTTAATTATTGATCTCAAATTATTTAGTAGTTACTAAATTTTTTATTGTGTTCTGCATTTAACACGTGATCCTATCTCTGCTGTCAAGATTATCTATGTGATTCATAAGTTTAACATTTAGTGCAAATCGGTCAATTAAAGAACATGAATGAAAAGTGATTTACAAAATACACACCGAAGTTCTTATATACAACAAGTTCTGTGAGTAGTAACAGAATGAAACAACTAACTTCTGTGAGTAACAAACTCAACCTAACTTGCTGACATGGCCAACTAATCTAACAGATTTAATCTAACTTAACAAACCAGTTTAGTGTAATACTCCCTCTAAAAGTGTGGGCGAAAGATATCAATGAGATTGAGATCCTACTTGCGAGAAACTCTTCCTTGGCTCCAGGCCCAACACCTCATATTTAAACATACTCACATAAAATAAAAATATTAAAATAAAATTAATTTAGTCACATCAATTAATATCATTTAATTTCATTCTCTTTTAATTTCTTTCATTTTATGTGAGTGTGCCCAATTTTTTTTGATTTGGAGTTGTGACCATAGAAGACTTTCTCCCTACTTGCATATGAGCTGTTGGAATTAAAGCTACGACTAAGCTTTTGTAACTGGATCTGCAAGTTGAATAGTAGTCTTGACATGAAGCTAAACATGTGTCTACTGGCCTCTTGAACTCATAAACGAATCAAAGTTTTTTTTTTTGTTTTTTTGCAGAAAGGTTAAATCAAGATAATAATCATAAATAAGAGAGCATGAGCATGAACACTCTTTTTCAACGCTTTCTAATATTTACTGTTTTACCAAGTGAAATTCATACGGATCCATCATTTTATGTGGGATTCTAAAATAAAAGATACACATTGATTTCATTCAATAAAAGAGCAGTGGGAAGAGTACTCAAAGTTCAATCTGGAGAGGCGAAGGTAAGAATACTCATGATCAACCTTAGAGGTGGAGTTGCAAGGTGAAAGTCATAGTGTTTGTATGCATTTGGAAGTTGACGCGGAGAAAGCTTGGCTTGAGGTGGAGTTGATGACACCGAAACGGTACGACTATGGAGGCCTTGGGTGCTATGCTCTAGTTGTGATCAAGGGAATTCTTCAAGAGGATGGAAGACATTCTTGGGTTTGAAGAATGTATGCCATGACTTGTGAGATTACCTAAAAGACCAAGGGTGATTGGATGCAAGAAAATCTTCAAGACGGGAGACGTTTGGTGGTTGAAGAGGGTTTGGTGTAGACTTGTGGAACTACCTAAATCCTAGTGTAGTTGGATGCAAGGATCTTCAAGAGGGCAGAAGGCATTCCAAGGGTTGAAAAGGTACAAGGGTGGAAAGCTTGTGAAGCTACATGGTGTAGTTGGATGCAAGGGAAAAGTGAATATGAGAATGGTGGTTGATTATTAAATTGACATCACCATCAATTTATAGTAAAGGAGAATAAATGTTGAGAATTGACTCAAAATTGATGATTGGAATCCAACAAAATTCGTGGCACGATTTGGTGAAATCGGGATACAATTTTGAGTTAGTTTTGGGAGTTTTGTTTCGACAAACATCAGGGCACAATAAACAGAGGGGCACGATTTTTGTGGATAACGTTAGGATTGTACTGCGTACTAACGTGAAATCGTGGCACAATTGGGTAAAACCGGGGCATGATTTTGAAAGGACATATGCACTATTTAAGGTTTCATTCTTCATGTTTTGAGTAGGCTTTAAGAGAAAGAAACTTGGGAAATCAAAGGAGGTAATTTTTGGGTTGAGTGTCTTTGGTGAGGTTCTCTTGGGTGAGTGAAATCATTGAGTCTCCTCTTGTTGATGAGAAGAGATTGGGAAAATGGTAAAAATTAGGTTTTGTTATTGGAGAGATTGTTAAAGCTAATTTTTGTCACCTTTTTGTATGTAAAGAACTCATTGATAGCAGATTGAAGAGATCAAGTTCTACCCCAGAGTAGGTAATTGTGGGTCCGAACTGAGTAAACATTTTATGTTGTGTTTGTTTCTCTTATGTCTTTATCTTTTGTTTGTGGTTTTGTGCTTCACACTTGATTCCTGGATTAAATCTAGGTTTGTTATTGTTGTTGTTGCTTGAGATTACTCTGTGATTGGTTCAGGGGCGGTTTCACCGCCCGGCAACCCCGGGCTCAATCGATAATTTTTGCACATTAGATCCAACCCAAAAGCTCATTAACGCACTTACAAAAAGAGAATTTTGGGCAAAACCTGAAAATTCTCACACGCAAATAGGCTCGAAAAAGACATTTACCTCCTAATTTTATTTAGCACACTATTGACAGCTTCATCTCTCTTATTTTAACGGGTTAATTGTTCAAATTGACCTTGTAATATACATTATGTCTAAAAAATGACCCTGTAAAATACAAAACATATATTCTAACATTGTAACTTGAATTTCTTCTTATTTTTAACCACCTATAATATACGCGTAGTCTAAAAATGTGACCTACAGGTTGAATTTTTTCACTATTTTTTTCATACATGTTTAGCACGTTAAAATATAGTTTTGCACAAAAAATTAAATTTCTTCGACCAGGGATAAATTAATTATGAATTTTTTATTCCTTCATAATTATGAATTTCTTAAACAATTTATAATTAATTTGAATCTTGTTTAAAAAGTACAAAATTTCATTGTGAAGATTCTTATCATATTCTAGTCATGCCTACAAAATTAAGAAACTAAATTTGACTTGTGAGTATACGCTTACGCGGAACAAAATTTCAATTTTGCATATTTTGGTTGAAAAATCAAAATAAATTTAAACGACTTCGAAATGCTATGAAACTTTACAGATCCTTTTTATGTATTTTTATAGATGTCTCTGCAAATAATAAGCTCAAAATTCGATTTATAGGTCGAGATTTTCCTTGTTCTGTTTTTTGAGTTTTTGAGACTTTAAAAATTCATAATTAATTTGTCGTTTGTTGAAAATTTATAATTTTTTCTGTGTAAAGCCATATTTTAACGTTCTTAACTCGCCTCTAAAAAATCATGAAAAAATTTAATCTCTTAGTTGCTTTTTTGGACTTCGCATATATTACAAGGTTATAAATAATAAAAATTTCAAATTACATGTTCAGAATACATGTTATTTAATTACAGTGTCAATTTTTCAGACTTCATGTATATTACATGGTCAATTTCAATCAATAAACCTATTTTAAATTGTACTTTTATTGACAAAATGATAAACCTCTTTTATTTCAATTTATGACTATTTATATATTATGTCACATGTGAATTTGGATAAATTTTTTGCCCGGGCTCCATAAATTTCTTGGCTCCGCCACCGGATTGGTTACTACTTTTCTTTACTCCACACATTTAAGTTTTTTGGTGCGATATTGAGTCCAAATTCACAACACTAACAATTACATGTATAAAAAAATTCTTTAAAAAAATTACATGTATAAAAAAAAAAAAATCACAATTCCAAATTTCACTAGTCAGTAATAACCGTAACAATTTCCTTAAAAAGAAAATTGTAACACTTTTTTTTTTATCTTTATCTATTTATTCCTAACATGTATAAAAAAATAATATTATTACTAACAATTTCCCCTTGCCACAACTTCTCTACTCCTCCGCCTCCTCTCTTTAAACTTTATCCATCTTCCTCCGTTCTCGCCACCCCTCTCCACCTCCGTCATTTCTCCGACCCTCACGGTAAGATGTCGGCAGACTGGGAAAAACTATTCCCCTATCACTACAATCCATACTACGTCGACGCACGTGTTGTATACGAGAGTAACAGCATGAATACCGAAGTCACTTCCTATAAAAACATAACTATATTTGATGTTAATTCTATTGTTGATGCTGAAATAGCTTTGCATATTTTCGACAGTGCAATTCTTGTTCTTTCTTGTTGAGATTGTGTTAAAAATGAATCCATTGCTATTTATCAACAAATGACAAGATTTCAATTTCCAAGGCTTATATTTCTCAACAATCTTGATCAGGAATGAGCAGATCCATGGAACATTGTAGATCAAGTAAAATTTAGGCTTAATCATCATTGTGCTGCAATTCAAGTTCCAATACACATTGACGATTCTTATATTGGATTTGTTGATCTTGTCAAGTTAAAGGCCTACTTTTTTAGCTCTAAAACATGTGGTGGACTTTTTGATCGTGTTGCCAACAAGTTAAAGGCCTACTTTTTTCGCCCTAATTATAACGATGTAGAAGTAGGAGAAGTACCCAAAGATATCTGCAATGACTTAATTAGGCAGTGTCCGCATCATGCTTTGGATTGTTCGAGTTTATTATGTTTTCTATTATTCTCTTAACGGCTTAACGTTGAAGATTAATGTAAGGATATCAAAATAGTTGTTTTGACTCATTTGGAGTATTGAGAGAAACACATTTGCTGGGTTTCGGAATTTGTCGGTGGTTGGACCGTTATTAAACCCTGGCTCATGTCCATACTCACTTTAATATGTTTGTAATATTTGAATCATTCTGCGAGGCATCTATTGAACTTGTAGTTGGAATCATAACGTTAGGTGTGAAAAAGAGATTGGCCATGGAAGCCTGGTCCTTAAAAATCATTCTAACTTTTGCGACCGGATCTGCAAGTTCATGAGTAGTCTTGACATGAAGCTAATAACATGTTTGTCTCATGTTTAGTGTCCCATTAACCGTGCAAATAAGAGTCTAGTATAGTAGCTTCACAAGAAACGTGTGTCTAGTGGCCTCTTCAGCTCATTAACAAATCAAAATTTTGTTCTTTTGGCAAAAAGGCTACACCAGGATGATAATCATAAGGGAAAATTACACTCCTCAAGGTTTATTCAAACGACATTGACACCCCCTTTAGTGTCAAAACTTACACTAACTTCCCTTAAGTTCTCATAAAATAGACAGGCACATCCCTTCTTTGTTAACACCGTTAACTTTCCGTTAATTTATTTAGAGAATTTTTCATTAATATTTAACAGAGGTTCTTCAATATTGTTTTAGTTTGGCTCCCTCTTCAGTGATCCTATTCATGTTCTTTCTTGTGACAAAAGCTACTTTTGATATTTTCTTTTATATTACGGAGGCGTTTCACCCAACAATTTTTTTGTCAAATTTCCCACCGCTAGTGGTGGCAGTTGGGGAAATTCATGCTGCAATGCTCAATTTATCCTTGGTAACCTTCTTTTGTGGTGTCGGTTCCTGTGATGGGAAAAGATGTAGCATCTATTTGAACATGGCTAAGCCAAGCCTCAAACTTGACAGCATTTTCAGGTGGGGTTTAGCATGGGAATGGGTACTTCTTTCCCACCATGGAAAAGCCTTTTTTTAACCATTATATTGAGTAGTACCACTATTGTTATAATAGTCTATCCACACTATATTTTTTCACATCATCTCTAACCTTAACAACTCAGTTCATTATCTTCACCTATGAAAATTTCATCTCTCAATTTATTTTTCCTTTCAAAAATATTCTTGAAACAAAATAGAGAGAAAATAATTTAATCTGAAACCAAACTATTCATTTTCGTTCATTCATTTATGTTGTTCTTCAAACAAATCATTCATCTTCACCGATCTTTTCTTCCTAAAATTTGAGATCTGGAACATCACAACAACAAGAACATATTCGGATTTGGAAAACCACCACAACAAGCTTCATTGTTTTTTTTTTTAATCAACATAATATATTGAAAAGCCTAGCACAAGGAGAGTTGTTACAACAAAAACACCCCATGGATCCTGATAAACCAAACAAGCAAAAGGCCCCAGGCATAAAAACTAAGAACAGTAAAAGGGAAGGAACAAAAAAATCAGCAAACAACAAAGCTATATACAATCCCCTCAAAATCACCGAACTGGAATAACAACAACCTGCCTCGTAACAGCAACAGAGGCCGAGACAACAAACAAGAAATTGTATAGGATAATTAATTTGATTTTGGTTTGAAGGAAATAAATTGGAGAGTTAGGATTTATTTTGGTAAGCTTTTACTGAGTAATTGTTATGTTAAATCATTTAGTTATAGTATATTATGTTTATACTGAGATTTTGTTTTAAACATAAGATAAGATTGTAAACTAGTAATTATCCTTTGATTTATATCCATATAAAATAAGATTGTAACTTGAAAATCATAACTAGCAAAAATGAACAAAATTGATTCCCTAATTTAGTTGATGAATAAAAGAAGAAGAAAAAAAATAGGAACAAGAGAAGAGTCATGTGTGGGGAAGAAATTTTTAGGGAAAGGTGTTCTATTGGAAATATATGGAAGATGAAGATAGTGGGTGAGAGAGTGGTTGGAGAAGATGATAAGATAAAAATCTAGTAGTGAGAGACTATGATAAAATTGTGTTCTTTATTTAATCTAATGGTCAAGAAAATATTTCCCATGATGGGAAAGAACTCTCCATTCCTAGGCTAAATGCCACCGTATTTATGTAGCTGATTTTTCTCCCTTTTAATGAACTCTTCCCTTTTTGTTTTCTTTTCTTTTAACAAAAGAATCCTCATCTGGATCATAAGTTTCACCTGCATAATATGTATAACATCTTCTTCGTTGGCACTGTCATACCATGTATTCCTTTCTAGGTTCCAATTGTTCATTAAAAACAACTTTGTTCTTCAATGCATATTTTTAAGTGAAAGACGAAGAGATCAACAATGTGAAGGTGGGTGAGAACAATGACGTGAGCGATGACATAGTAACAACAACGTTGGGACGAGTGAGGAAGATGAATCAATATGTATGAAAATTAACGGAAAAGTAACGGTGTTAACAAGTAAGGGATGTGTTTGTCTATTTCATGAAAACTCGAGGAAGATTAGTGTAAGTTTTAAAACTAAAGGGGATGTTGGTGTCATTTTCATAAACTTTAGGGGAGGTGGGTGCAATTTTCCTTAATCATAAATTAGAGAACATGAACACTCTTTTTCAACACTCTCTAATATTTACTATTTTATTGAGTAAAATTCATACGGATCCACCATTTTACATGGAATTCTAAAGTGTAAGACACACATTGATTTCATTCAATAAAAGAGAGTTAGCGTTATAGATGGTAATATTTTGAAAAGATAATGTTCTCAGTAGAACCGTCAAAATGAACTAATGCATATGAACCAATCAACCAAATCCAATAAAAACATACATAGGGTCCCAAAAAAAAAAATGCGTTTAAAATACGAGCCAGCCCAAATGAGCACATTGCTCTCTCAAAAAAAGGAGCACATATAGCTCGTAGCTGTATAAACCAAAATAAACCGCTAAAAAATTAAAACAGACTAATTAGTAAGTACGATAAGAGGTTAGTACCCTTCATCCTTGCATAAATTTTATATGATTGTAATTTTTGTCAACTAGACTCTAACCCGTGAGATGCACGGATTTTGTAGAGTTTCATATATAAATATCATATTGATTATGCATTCAATACTATGCTATAAAATGATTGCAAAAAACAAAAAAAAATGCAAAAATTAGACCAATTTAAGCTATTAAATTTATTTTCTTACCAAATAATATCACCAGGTTGTGTTCCCAAAGTTCTTCTTTCTCAACTTTTATCTTTGATTACATTCATATTAAAAGAACAACTAAAATTAAAAAATTAAAAATAGTAAACATGTTTGAAAAGTCAAAGGGAGAAAGCAAAGTAATGTTATAATCAAGTAGTGATTTTTGCAAATAAAAAGTCAAAATAAATAACTTCAAGTAATATAATATATGAGAAATGAAGAGGCCAACAAAATTACACTAA
>Ga0228711_1004993_pt1 | contig 20246 bp, 10 predicted proteins | sample MedpolnodulmetaG_2_FD_177996 | JGI IMG/M metagenome (GOLD analysis project Ga0228711, IMG submission 177996) | Root nodule microbial communities from Medicago polymorpha collected in Santa Monica, California, United States - brown nodules | ecosystem: Host-associated > Plants > Roots > Nodule... | reverse complement strand
CTCCGCGGCAACCATTTACGCCAATGTAAACTATGACCTCCCGTAGCACATAATTTATCTTTTTTATTTCGTACGGGTCGTTGGTCTTGCTCTTCCTCTTCCTCGTTGTCTATTCTTTTTTTTCAAATGATCAATGGTGCCAAAAAAGTTTTTATTTTTATTGGCGTAAATGGTTTCCGCGGAGAAAGTAGTTTTTATTTTTATTTCTTATGAATAATCTAATTAGTTTTTATTTATTTATTATTATTATTGTATTTTAATATGTTGCCAAAAAAACAAAAAAACGAAGAAAAAAAATAAAAAAATCAGTCCCGCCAATTGGAATGGCGGGAACGAACACAAATTTTTTAAAAAAAAGGTCACATCAGTGTCAGCCTGTCACGAGCTGACACATGTCAGGAAGGGGACTCATTCCCGCCATTTGAAACGGCGGGAATGAGGGAAACGACAAAAAAAAACCTCAAAAAAATGAAAGTGGGTCATTTTGGTGATTAATTTTCAAAGGGGGTCAGACTTGAAATTTTTTTTGGCAATAGGGTCAGAAAAAAAATTCTACCTTTCTATCATATTTCCCCCCAAATAAATAAATAAAAAAGAATAGCAATAGTTCTCATTACACATAAAAAAAAATATAAATTTTCTAGTTTGGGGGCATTTTGCACATAAGTGCAAAACTTCATGGGGGTATTTGCAAAACGTCATGTTCACTAACAAAAAAATTTGATGGAGGGGGTAAATTGATTAACATTGTGCAATTTCAAGGGGGTAATTGAAGTTTTGTTAATTTCAAGAAGGTAATTGACGAAACTTACAATTTCATAGGTAATTGTTTATTTATCAAATTTTGTCCAATACTGTATTTCAAAGTCACCTAATATAGACTCAAGCCATTCAAAATAACATCATATTAGACTCATTGTCCACAACTCCCTGGAACATTACAAGCCAATATTACAATTCCAGCCAAGAGATGCGAAAAAAATAACATCGTAAATTTTGTTCTATTTTCGTTTTAATGTAAAAATCATTTAAAAAATATGTTGAATCCGGCAAAGGAAAAATATTCCAAGATTCTCGAAACGGCAGGACAATCTATTAAAAAAACGTGATTTCAAATGGAAGTTGAGTGGTCACTAACTGTATTCAGAAGACACAAATGCTACAACTTGTAACTGGTACTATATTGGTCGAACAATGTAAAGTCAATGCATCAAAATGTGAGTTTTCATAGAAAATTTTAAGCAACAAGAAATTCTAGCCAATATGATGGACACGTTGTGATGCCACTATTTTTAAAGTCACCCGTTTTTATTTTTTTCAGAATCATTCCATTAAGCTACTTGGCAAGTTGACCTTGTACTTATGTTGGTTATTTAAATTTATCAATTTCATGTTATAAAAGACCACAAACTACATAATATTTGTACAAGAAAATAAAGTTTTAATTTGTTTTAGAACTAAGAATTAGAAGGTTTTGAGATGGAGAATAACACAAACACTGCAACAGCAACTGCAACGACTAATACTAGCACACCCTCAAGCTCATCGGTTTCAAGAATTGTTCTTTTACTTTTGAGGGTGTTAACTTTTGTGTTTCTTCTCATTGCTCTCATAGTCATGGTCTTAACCAAGGAAACTTTAGAGACAAGTTTTGGTGAATCGGAAATTAAGTTCAACGATATCCATGCTTATCGGTGAGTGTTAATGTAGTTTGTGTAGTTATTCAATTAATTATCTAATGATTAATGTTATATATATAAGAATTTAATTTGTCTACATTGTTAATGTAAAGATTTTACACCATCGATCAATCATATTCATCAGATCAACAAAACTTCAACTTTAAAAATAACTACTTATAAAGTTAGGTATGATTGATTGTGATTTGTTCAGTGTAAACCTCAGCATTGACAATGTAAAGAAATTAAAGCTTCTCGGTCTTTGATCAATATAATATAATTAGCAATTTGAGAAGGATATATACGTTTTACATGTTTTTTTAGAGTGCTAGGATATAAATCAATAATGAAAAGAGTTAATTATAGTAACAAACACCGAACAAGAAACCAACAAGCTGAGAAACTAAGTGAGAAAACCCATACACAAAATAGGATTAAGCCACCAAAGTTGAAGATCAAAATCTAAGTTTGGAATTTTCACCTTCAACCACCAAAATGATAAATATTTAACTATGTCGAGCAAGTGAAGAATTGATTCATCTTGACGCTGAAAAATACGACTACTTTCCTTCCATAGAATCTAAACAAAACTAATCAAATTATATGTAACGAAGACCAAATAGTTCTGGAACTGTCACCCCGATTATCGAATTGCACAAGATGACCAAAAAAAAAATACAATGGGTTAAATGAATGAATTCCAAGCCAATTCATAAGTAGGCCCCAAATACTGCCAAAGACTTCAAATACCCTATAATGAAATTGTTTTTTGGACAACCCAAAGGTGTATACACCTTGAGAGAGGTATTTATGCGATAGATTATGATGTAATAAGAAAAGAGATATAATAGTCAGCCAAACCCTTCCTTTTTAAATGCCTTGTTTTGGACAAAATGTAGAGGTCTTGTTTTAGGTCCACACTTTGTCTTAGGCGTCAACTATATGTAAATATTTTTTAATATATAAAACAACTACCTGTAAATCTTCCTATGAGGTGAGATAACTACATAAAATGATTGTCCAATGCAAAAATAGGTGACAATTTTTGGTATTTGCTAGCAACGTGTGTATAAACCTTTATAAAGTATATGAATATCAAACATTAATTTTATAGTCAACAAGCCCTGACGTTTGGCCTTGTAATTTTACAATATGTTGAGGGACGAGGGTATACCTGAAGTGTGTATGGATGCGTTTACTGTGCTTTTTTATGGAAGAGGCCTTCTATATACTAATCAATCCTATAATATGGCTACGAAAAAATTATTGATAAAATCATAGTGGTTCAAATGAATTAATATAGAAAAATCATATATAGTTCTGTTCTTTCCTTCTTTATTAACTTGGTACAATTTTGTAAATGTAGATACATGATCTCCACAATTGTAATTGGGTTTGCATACAACCTTCTTCAAATGGCACTTTCAATCTTCACCGTGGTCACAGGAAATCGTGTATTAAGTGGTGATGGAGGCTATATGTTTGATTTTTTTGGTGACAAGGTACACAAACATGTCATAACAAGTCTTAAAAATATATGTTTGATAAAAAAAAAAGTGTATATGGAATAATATTCCCTATATTATATATGTTTGGTTAAATTACATTTTTAGTTTACATAAAAAATTACATTTTGAGTTATTTTCAATTTAAATTACAAAAGCCCTATTTTTGAAAATATTTATGTTGGTCTCTTAAATTACAAAAAAGCCAGACACTTTAACCATTTAACTATTTTCGTTTTATTTTAGTCTCTTAATAAGATTCATGGTGTCTAAGATTTGTAACTTTACAGACAAATGTTTATAACTTTTTTGTAGGGGACTATTGTTTATTTATAACTTAAAAGGACGAAAATGAAAGAAAAAAATTGTCTAAGCTTTGTAACTTTTAAGATACATAAAAATTAGGGAACAAGATGAAACTTAAAAATAATACCAAAAGCATTATTTAGTCTATATGTTTTTGTTCTCAATGTATGTTTCATTATATAACATTTGGTTCTTTTATTGGGCAGATTATATCATACTTTCTACTTTCCGGTTCAGCTGCTGGATTTGGTGCTTCACAAGATCTACATAGAATCTTGAAAGCAGGAGAACTGCCCTTGAACTCATTCTTTGAAAAGGCTAATGCCTCAACTAGCCTTCTTCTTTTAGGATTTCTCACTACAGCAATAGCATCAATTTTCACTTCATTTGCTTTGCCAAAAAGAGCTAAATAGCATTAATTTTCATCTCATTTGCTTTAGTGAAAGCATTGCTGTATGCACTTAATGATTTATGCTTCTAGATTACTATTTTATTTTCACTTCTCTAATTTCGTTTGCAATGGATTTGTATCTTCCTTCTTTTCTTTTAAGTTTTATATCTTAAGAGTTGCTCTTATTTTGATTTTTTTAATAGAATGGATGAATGCCTCTTGCTTTACTTCAAAGTTATATGCACTTTTTTGTATTCAAGAAAACGCATTGCATTTCATCAGTGATCAAATTAGTAATATATAGGGAACAATATCAAAGTCGTAAGAGGCAGTAGGAAACAAGGATGTCCTTGTGCTGAAAGGGACAAATTAATATCCTTTCTTTAGGATAATGGGATAGTTGTCAAATATACCATGTTTGGTTCAAAGTGATAAGTAGAGTATCATATCTACAACGATTGTCGTTTGAATTAGACAATTCACATTACTTATTTTAAACAGAAAACAATTAAATAAAAGATGAGGGGGAAGTTTTTGCAATTTGGTCTATTTGCTCAGAGTAAGAGTTTAGAAGTAACATGTTTTTTATTGTAGAATGTTAGCGGTGTATATGATTCTTCGAATCCCCTCTATTTACTTGTTAAGTAACAGTTAGTCTATTCAGGAATTGGTGGTAACCATTTAGGTGATGAGTTCGTGGGATTTTATCCCCTCCAACTGTTGAGTTGCACCAGATTAACGTGTGGGTTAAGGCATTATACGGTTGTAGGTTCGTCAATCCTAAAGTGGTTTCGTATGCACTCGTAGTTTGTAGTGTGGCGTCTTACTCTCTCAGAGGTAATTGAGGCATAGACTTAAACTAGAGTTCTTAAATTTATCCTAGAGGTTCCCTCATCTATGAATCTTAGAAGTACATCAACATACTCTTCCTCTTGGTAGTTCTACAAACGAGCAGCCCTATCTCGTCTACCTTACCAAGGATAAAAGGGTGATTATACTATTCTAGGTGCGTAGGTTCAGCCACAGTGTTCCTAGTTAAGACATTTTCCCTAATTCGAGTGGTTGTCCACCATTATCTTAAATACTTCCTAATTCGGATAATTCACCGTTATATTAGGTATCTCACTTCTTTAATCTAGTAAATTACTGTTATAGGAGGTGTGTCCTAGGTCATGTGAAAGAATCACGTACTTCGCATAATAAAATTACACAAGACACATAAAATAACTAAATAAAAAGACATAAATTAAATAATCCAACAAAATAAAATAGAGGTTCATCTTAGAACCCTACCACATAGGATTTAGTTACTCATGGTAATTAAATACAAATTACTAAAGAAATAAAACATAACCTAGAAACTTAGAGTGAGGAGAAAGACTCCTCCCTTGAAGCTCCTTGTGTTTGTCTTCCTCTTGAACCGCTTCGTTTGAATGAAAAATTACGAATGAAAGGAGTTGTATTTATTGGCTATGTTTCCACATGGCTTTGTGCCTTAAAATTGTGATTTTTCCACCAAAAAGTAGCAAAAAGAATTTATTACCCGAAATAACACACCTGGAGCCCCCAGACCACACTTGGGGAGGCACATAGGTGCTTTTTTGCGCACCCGAGGGCGCATGGAAAATGCCATGGGGCACACAAGTGTAACTTTGTACACCCAGGGGCAGATTTTTTCGTGCATAATCGCTTGTGTTCTTCGTCTTTTGGATGTTTTCTTCGTAGTTAGTTATTACTATCTGTTGGAACATTGGTGTGAAGATGGAAATAAATTGGAAGGTTGGAAGATTAAACACCAAGTAATTAAACTTTGATCTAGTGGTGTGTGAATTGGAAAAATAGAGTGTGGAGGTCCCACATAAAATAGAATACATACATTAGTAGTGTTTAAATAATGATATTTAATTTTAAATACCCACATAAATAGTGGTATTTAATTTTCTATTGAATAAGACATAGTTGACTTAGACTTAAAGAGAGACATGTATAATATGCATTCTTGTGGGAAAAGACACAAAGATGACATTTAGTTCCATGAACAATATTGGTATATCAATAAGAAAAGAGACTGTTAAGAATCATACGAAACTAAATTGACATTCAGCGTTAGGATGATGCATTGTACTTTGATTTTGACAACACGCAAGCGCCAGAATAAGACTGAAGAAAATTAAGAGATATTGAAGCCCCAAGAGTTGTAAGAAAACACAATATATTATAATGAGATAAAGAATGTTAGAAGCATAGAAGAGAAAAAATGCATGACAGGGATTATTGCATATCTGGAGTGCAGAACTGCAGTTTAAAATAAACTGGATTATCTATAAATTCAAACTAAACAATGTAACAGAGAATAATCGATATATAAATACGCTATCCAGAAATAACCAGTATGTATTAGAGGCAACATCAGAAGACCAGATATTCTTAAATTATTCTCAAATTGAAACATCAGAGCTTTTCTAACTGAACCTTAAATCTTGTCTCCCTAGAAATATTTAAACATAAATTTGTTAGAAACAGAATCAAAACAAAATTTTGAAACATAAAATAGATTTAGAAAAACACAAAAAATCCTTGTTGAGAATCAATTGCAATGGAGATGGTTTGACTGAAGAAATAACATTGATGAGGTGATTGGAAATTGTGAGAAAATAATGAGAGGCGCAGTGGAAGGAAAGAAATCGAAGGGGAAGAGAAATCGAAATTTGACCAAAGGGGGAAGAGGTTCAATGTTCCATCTAGAACCACCGTTTTCTCATCGAAATTTCATTAAAAAGCTGGTTTAAAAAACTAAAAAATTAAATTAGTTATAATACATTAATTATATAATTGAAAAAATAAAAAATAAAGAATTAAAGAAATATTTCCAATTATAGATGATTTTAAAATAGCAAAGGCTCTCAAAAGCTGTCAAGTGGCAAACTTGCTAAAGAACTTACTTTGTTTTATTATATTTAATGATGACATGTGCGAACTTGATGGCACATAAATTAGAAATGATAAAATAATATTTTATCATATTGATGATTGTGAATTTTAAAAAATAAAATTGATACGCTTAATATGTTCAATTTCTATAATGAAAATTGAAATTTATGTTGGATAGAGTACCAAAGTCTAAGAACAAAAATTCTTATTAAGAAATTTTTGAAGAAAAGACAACCCAACTTGTCTTATTGTTTGAACTTGGATTGTCTAGATTATATTTGGATTCTGGACCACAAGAGAGTTGAACTCACTAGTAGAGCCTATGAATGTGCATTCATCAGGTATGTTATAAATATCAAAACATATAGGTTTTATGACCTAAATGCTAAAGTGATCATAGAATAAAACGATGCTGATTTCTATGTAAATATTTACCTCTTTAAATAAAGAATAGTGGGGCACTAGTGGGGCGCTAGTGGGAGCACGACATTAGTATGGGCAAAATAAATTCCCTTTGAAAAATTAAGAACTAGTGGGGGCACTATATCTGATCACATTTTAGTAATCAGAAATAGTTATGAAAACATCGTACGAGATGTTATAGAACCTCGAGGAGGTAAGAAAGCTAGAATTGCTAAAGAGTATGAGCATGGTTTATACATTGGAAGAAGATCCATTAAGCCTTAAAGAAGCTATATCCTCATTGGATGCTGAATTATGGCAAGAAGAAATAAACGATGAAATGGATTTTCTAGAGTTTAGCAAAACATGACACTTGGTTGACTTGCCTCATAGTTGCAAAATCAATCGGTTGTATTTGGATTTTGGAAAAGGAAACTAAAACCTGATGGGACAGTTGATGAATACAAGGCTCTCCTTGTAGGTAAAGGTTTTAGACAGAGAGAAAAATATAGACTTCTTCGATACTCATTCACCAGTCATTAGAATCATATCCATAAGAGTACTAGTCCCTTTAGCCGTTGTTCATAACTCGATAGTACTCCAAATGGATGTGAAATTTGCCTTTTTAAATGGTGAACTAGAAGAAGAAATCTATATGGAACAACCTGAAAGTTTTGTGATTCATGAACAAGGAAACAAGGATTGTAAGTTAGATAATTCTTTGTGAGGTCTAAAATAAACTCTTAAGGAATGACATAAAAAATTTGACATTCTAATGCTATCGAATGAGTATAAAGTGAATGAAAGTGACAAATATATTTACCACAAACATGGAAATAATATTTGAACGATCATATGAATTATGTGAAATCATTGTTTATTAACAACATTGATAAGAAAGACCTAGAAGTTGAAGTAATGCTTGGTTTCAAGATTACTAGATCATAAAAGAGAACTTTTCTGATGAATCTCACAAAGTTGATAATATCTTAAGGAAATGTAATTATTTGACTGTAAACTTGCAAGCACACCTTATGATCCAAGTGTAAAAATTTTCAACAACACTTGAGATGGTGTTAGACAAATAAAATATGTGAGCATCATTGACAGTCTTTAGGTATGTCTGTGAATGTATTAGACTCGACGTTGGCCACGTAGTGAAACTTTTGTTCAAGTTTACTAGTAGACGGATGAGAAGCATTTCCATGCTATTGAAAGAGTCATGAGGTGCCTTAAGAAGATTATGACTCTAAAATTACATTATGAGAAGTATCATATTATATTGTACTTGAATGATACAAGATACAAATGAGAAGTATCATATCATACTTGAATGGTACAAGATATAAAATAGAACATCCTTAAGACGAGTCTTAAAGCGACCAGTGACTGAACATTGAGTATCACTAGAGGAGTTGTTTGTTAAAACAAATGATATCGACTCAGTCCACTATGGAATGAATCAGAGATGAGAACACTAAAGAACCAGTTTTTTCTCATCGGTTTGGTTAAGGACCAGTTTTTTCTCCTTTTGCTTTTTTTTTTCCTTCTTTGTTTTCTCTTATGTAAACAAAAAAGAATCTTCTTTGGTGGTGTTAAACAAAAAAGAATCTAGCTTGATACTAAGAATACCCGAAAAACATTTTTGTTAATATAAAATTAAGTTTTTATAAGGATTATAAAATTAAGTCGACAATTAAGTTTCACGACAATTTTGTCAAAAAAAAAAAATAGTTTTACGACAATTGTGCTATTCGGCTTTAAATTTTGAGAAGAAACTTTGTTTCTTATTTTGTTGACCGACTAAAAAAGTTGACCTACCGACGAAGTAACAATAATGTAAAGACCAGTGAATGGCCAATCAATGTTACAGCTAAGGGTTAAGAATAAAGATAGATCAACACTTTTAATGTGTACATCCCTTTTTATTACTCTAAAAAATATTAATTAATCAAATATATAATCTGTATGACCATATTTTTCAATTACGTGACCACGTTCAGAAGCTGAAAAATATGGTCATGCAGCTAAAATACGCGTGACCACTATTTTTTCACTTAGTTAACCAAATAAATAATGGAAAAATAGTGATCACACAACTAAAAAATATGATCACATAGATCATATATTTGGTCAACTTAAATTTTTAGAGTGGTATAAAGAGGTATAACATTAAAAGTGTCAACCTATCATTGCTTCTAGTTAAATAGTGAATGGGTGAATGGTCAGTCAATGTAGAGTCAATGAATTAATATGTAAGGTTTAACTACGTAGATTACCTCATTATAAAAAAAAAATGTAGCCCAGTAATATAAATTGAGATGTTGGTCAAATGAAGGTTTTGTTTTTTCGAAAGAATGTTGGTCAAATGAATGTTAAAAGGAGGTTCAGAGGGTACAATTCGTACTACTAATAATAATTTAACCTTTCTGCAATAAATTGACCATTAATTTTGTCCCATACAAAAAATAGGTAGCTCACGACGGTAATCCAAGTCTTCAAATTTGTGTCCAAGAACGTGAGTATTGAAAAGTCAAATTATACAGATCATATACGTAACTAATTGGATAAACTCATTTAAGAGGAAAAAACACAACTCCCTTGTCAATAATAATCGAGTCTACAGGAAAGGAACAGTGTCACACTATTGCAAATCAATAGTCGAATTCTGCCTAAAAGAGTGTTTAAGAAAGATAGAGCTCCCTTGACGATACTCCTTCCGTCTCACATTACATTTGTCGTTTGAGTTTTAGCAAAATGAAAAAGGACACATAATGTGAAACGAAAGAAGCACTAAACATAAGTCCGAGACAGGAGAAGATCCTCTCTAGAAGAGTGCAGTGGAATAACAACCCCACATTTTTCTATAATTGACTTTGTCAAAATTATTAAATAACCATTCAACGATAGAGATTGACATTGGACTGTATCCGATGAAAAATTCACTCGAGAGAATCCCCTTCTTCTCAGACAATATTGCAAATCATTGGTTGACTTGACCATTAACTGTGAATGATCAATAGTACGTAGCTATTTTTCTGTCATGCAAAATGCTTTAAAAAGATGTTGAATCCTTCAATAAAAATAGATTACAAGATTCCCGAATCTGCAGGACAATCTATAAAAAAAAAGTGATATATTATCGAAGTTGTGTAGTAACTAGTTAATGGTCAACCAATGCAAAGTCAATGTATCAAAAATTGAGCTTTCTTAAAAAAAAAATTAAGCAACCACATATTAATTCTAAGTCAATACAATGGACATGTTGTGATGCCACTATATTCAAAGTCATCCATTTTTATTTTATTCGGAATCATTCTGTTTATCTACTTGGCAAGTTGACATTGATCATATCTTGGTTAATTAATTTTGCAAAATTTCATGTTATAAAAGGCCACAAAGTACATCACATTTCTACAAAGAAACAAAGTTTTTATTTTAGTAATAAGAATTAAAGGATTTTGAGATGGAGACTAACACAAATACTACTACCGCTGCTACTACCAGTGCACCCTCAAGTTCAGCAGTTTCAAGAACTGTCCTCCTCCTTTTGAGGGTGTTAACATTTGTGTTCCTTCTCATTGCTTTCATAGTCATTGTCTTAACAAAGGAAACTTTAGATGGGGAATCTGAACTTAAGTTCAAAGATATCCATGCTTATAGGTGAGCATATGACTACTATCTTATTATGAATAAAATCATAGTAGTGGCTTACATTATTTAATGGGTTAATATATGTTTACCTGTAGTATTAGCGATTCCTACTTTATACTCTTGTAAAATCATTTTTTTAGATTCTAATCCTGTAATTTGATGATTTTTTGGTTTTGGACCTTCTGCATAAATTTTTAAAAATTAAGATATTTTTGTACCCTATAATTTGAGCGAATTTTTGTTTACTCTCTGCCATATCATCGATTTTTTCCAGTCAAAATTTATGAAGATCCAAAACCAAAAAATCTTCAAATGACAAGTTTGGAATCTAAAAAATATATTTATAGGAAGGTAAAACAAAATGCTAATATTACGGAGGTAAACATATATTAACCCTTAATTAATTAATCTAGAAAAATCATGTATAGTTTTGTTTTTTCCTTCTATATTTTTTTCCTTCATATTTTCTATACTAACTAGCTACAATTTTGGAAATGTAGATACATGCTCTCGGCAATAGTAATTGGGTTTGCATACAATTGTTTGCAAATGGCACTTTCAATTTTCAGTGTGGTATCAGGAAATCGTGTATTAAATGGTGGCGCAGGCTATAAGTTTGATTTTTATGGTGATAAGGTACATGAACATCTCATAACAAGTCTTCAAGTATATTTGAAATGATTTTATATGATATATGTTTAGTTAAATTACACTTTTGGTTTTTAAGTTATAAAAATGAACACTTTGATCCCTTAAATTACAAACCTTAGACAACAATAGAAATCACTAAAATGTGTAATATTTGTAACTTAAGAGATCAAAATTTGTAATGTTTATAATTGCAAAGACAAAAATGAAACGGAAAACTTAGAGATTAAGTGTGTGTTTGATATCACGATGCATATGTTAGCATCACAGTGACTCAGTGTGGTTGCTTTTATAATAAAATGATTAATATTTATAACTTGGCCAAAATGTAACAAAATATTTTAAGGAACTAAAGTGAAATTTAAAATTAAGTTAAATAAACAAAACATAATTTACCCTATATGTTTTTTTTTTATCTCAGTATATTGTCATTTTAAACAACATTTGTTTTTTCCTTGGACAGATTATATCATACTTTCTACTTTCCGGTTCAGCTGCTGGATTTGGTGCCACAGAAGATTTGCATAGGTTCTTCAAAGCAGATGATCTTCCCTTAAACTCATTCTTTGGAAAGGCTAATGCTTCTGCTAGTCTTCTTCTATTTGGATTTCTGACCACAGCCATAGCATCAATTTTCTCTTCATTTGCTTTGCCAAAGAAAGCTTAGTTTGATACACAAAAGGATCAAAATGTTCCTAGATTAGTATTTTTTTTCTTTCTATTCTCTAGTTTGGTCTAATTCATTGGGTTTCTATGTTGGTCAATCAATTATGTTTTGTGATGGATTTGTTAAGAATTGTACTTGTTTTACTTCAATTTATATACTCTCTTTTTTACTCAAGAAACTCATTGACAATACACGGGAATATTATCGAAGTCGTAAGAGGTAGTAAAAAATAAGATTGATCCTGTTAGTATCCGAGTCACCATTTTGCATTTTTTAAAAAGTGATTGGAGAAGAGATAAATTATCATCAATTAAAGTGACATTAATAATGATTTTACAACTATTTTTAAGGAGATTTAAAGGTTATATACATGTTATGTATGTACTAGACAAATATTAAAATTTGTCACTAGGGAAATGTTAAAAGAAAAATCATTAGGCAAATGTTAAAGGTCATATACACGTCCTTATGCAAATGTTAAATTTGTAGCGGGAATTTGTGCGAAGTGCAAACCAATTCGCATAAGTACCGGAACCAATTCACACCATGTCAAGATAATTATGTGACTATGATCATACTAGGAAAATCAAAATTAGGGAGGGAAATTAGTGATGGAAAAATTAAAATCCCTCACAAATTCTTTGGTCGCAAAATTTAGTGACGGAATTAGAGAGGAATTTTATGTTTTCCTTCACTAAATTTCCCTCACTAATTTTTGTTTTTTTAATTGTGAATATGAGCGAGATGGGTTGAGGCTCTGTGATCAAAATTTCTCAATCTTAGCATCATGACATGATTTCCACACACATTTCGTCTCTATCTTTTTTTTTAGAGAAATTTGCTTATAGCATTTCATTAATAATAAGGGATTCAATACAATTGGGTATATCATAATAAACGGCATAACTAGCTAGTAACATGGCATCCCTTGCAAGCGCATGAGGTAATAACGACCGCGAAGACAAATGATTAATAAAACCGACTAATGACTTTTAACTTTTAGTAGTAACTTTATTTTGTGTATTTTTGTCTATCTTTTTTTTTTGAATCCGCAAATATTATTAAACGTGTATTTTTGTCTATCAACATCAAGTGGTTTAATTGATGAGAATAAAAATGTGATGTTTTCCGACACAAGTAATATACCAATATGAAAAATGCTTAAATGTACGACAACAATGTTCATACAAAGCACACGAATGGTTATAAACTTTCATTTAATTTCTTTTTAAAATTTGATTTTACACCAAATGACCAGGTTAGTTTCACATGTGTTTGCTTATGAGAGAAACAAAAAACATCTTTCTCTTTTGGTGGTGTTTTTCCAACTCAATCTTTCATTTAATGTAGTACCCCAAACCCAATATATTACCGCTGGCACTAACACAATATGTCTTCTCTATATATTTTATTTATCATGGTTTATCATTTATTTTAAACATTATAAGCTACAAATTCCATTTACATAGAAAATCTTTATTTTTCTCACAAAATCCATCAGAAAATGAGTAGTGACTCGAATGTCAAATGGAAATGTGTTCCAAGGATGAAAAGTTCTCACACATAAGATAAGGTTCACTTTTTAAGTTAATTCAATAAATGACGTATCTAGTTCCTAATATACACCATATATTATTTATTTTTATAATAGAGGACAAAGTAGTATGTATTATGAGTTAGTTGACCTAAGAAATGTTTTCGCTTAATGCATGCTTAAATCATAGTCACACCTGATGTATGCGTTCTGAGGACGTTCTGAGGAAATGATTCCTCAAGCATGCTTAATTTTCTAAGAACACTCTCAAGATACTTCAACTCACTATTTTGCTAATATATTTTAGTTCCTGAGAAAATGTGGTCGGAAAATTCCAATTTTCCTTAGTAAATAGTATTTGAAATTGCATACCACTTCATGCAAATGGGGGAATGGATTCTCTTAAGTCTAATTGTCACAGTTTTAATCAATTGTTACATTAACTACATACCCAATATCTTCTTTTCTTTATAATTCTATATCTTCTTTTCTCTATCATGTTTAATGGCGTAGCTTGAAAAAATTTGAGAAAAATCCATTTGAAAGAATTCATCAACATATCCCATAAACAATGAGGTCTCGGGATAAATTATTTTTAAGTTTTATTTTGATCGATTAAGTTTTTTATCTATATCTTCTTTTGGTGATAAATTATTTTTAAGTTTTATTTTGATCGTTTAAGTTTTTTATTTTAACAAATTGATCCATTAAGTTACAACTTACAAGAGCAAAATAAAAAGAAAAAACTTAGGCGATTAAAATATCTAATGTTTATATCTAAAAGAACAAAAATTGAACAAAACTACTTTAAAATAACTTAAATGAAAAACATAATTTAGCCATATGATTTTCTTGTCAATTGATCATAGAGGATTACAAGAACAACGTCCAGGAGCAGCTTGTAGTTCTTGGTGGGGTGGGGGTGGGGGGATGCACTCAAGTTAGTGTGTGAGCAATATAGTATAAGTAAGCCGGTTTTTAAAGAGCATACCTTGGAGGGCTAGGAAAATCTTCTTTTATAGATGATGAGTTGAAATCCTCGATGGTCAGTATTCATTGGTCGACAATTATAAAAGGTAAGTTCTGTAACTGTCAAGCGCCATGTGTTGAAGTGGAAGGAAACGTTTCATAATTGTTAGAGGATCTAGGGCAATTCTCACCATTTTGAGAACACCTCCTAGTTGTGTAGGGGTGTGAATAACTTCGTTTTGGGCGCTTTCATGAATTTGGCCTAGATTTTGGATATTGGACTGGCGAGAGAGACCTTTTAGGCAATCCAAAACGTTATTTTTTTTTTCTTTCTTTCTAATAAGCAAAATATTTTATTTAAAGGGGTACTCAATCTCATTTCACTAAACCAAATCAAATACATTGAAGACATGCGAGTGGATTAATCCACCAATTTGCGAAAGCTAGCTTTTTGTTTCTATCTTCCCTACAACGTGTGTAACATTTTTCTTCTCAATATTATGTCATTTTAAACAACATTTAGTTCTTTCTTATATGGATAACCATATTCACTTTGTTTTGATAAAAACCTCAAGTTAGTGTGTGAGCAATATAGCATAAGTAAGCCAGGGTTCAAAGATCATACTTTGGAGGACTAGGAAAATCTTCTTTTATAGATGATGAGTTGGAATCTTCGATGGCCCGTATTCGTTGGTTGACAGCTGCAAAAGGTAAGTTATGTAACTGTCGAGCGTTGTGTGCTGAAGTGTAAGGAAGTGTTTCATGATCGTTAGGGGATATAGGGCAATTCTTACCGTTTTGAGAACACCTCCTAGTTGTGTAGGGGTGTAATAACGTCGTTTTAGTCTTTAGTGAATTAGGCCTAGTTTTTGGATTTTGGAGAGAGACCATTTAGGCAATCCAAAAGGTTACTTTTTTTTTTTCTTTCTAAAAAGCAAAATATTTTATTTAAAGGGGTACCCAAATCTCATTTCACCAAACCAAATCAAATACATTAAAGACGTGCGAGTGAACTAATCCACCAATTTGAGAAAGCTAGATTTTTGTTTCCACCTTCCCTCCAAAAGTGTGTTACATTTCTCTTCTCAATATAGTGTCGTTGTAAACAACATTTGGTTATTTCCTCTATGGGCAACCATATTCACTTTCCTTTTGGTAAAATCGTCAAAATAGTTTGGGGAAAAGAATCTAAACTTCTCCTACACTAATTAAGAAGTTATATGTAAACACTCTTACATTTTTTACACTCATTTAAAACTTAATTTTCTCTCAATTACTCTCTTTCTATCATATCATTAACTTATTATATATCACTATCTTTATTTCTTTCTCTCTCTAGTGATAGATTGGATTTAGGTGTCTAAAAATTATTTTTAGACATCAATTAAGAATTATGCAAATTTAAGATAAATCATCTATAATGCAATTGAAACCATCCACCACTATCTTTGAATTGAATTCAATGATAATATCAATCATGTTCAACTCCATAATATTAGGCAGTGTTATATATACTCTTCTCTTATTATTCAACTATACCGGATATCTTGATTTTTTTTCAACATTCATCAACTACTGAGTGCAAATAGCAATGCATGTACATTATATTGTCAATGAAGTTTGACTTGATAGTTTCTTTTCAAGGGAAAACTAGTAGTTTCATTAGCAATAATAGCATCAATTTGACAATCAGTAAAGATATGAGATAACTAAACTCGTGGCCGCTCCTTTAGTTTACGTGTACAATCATGTTTTCTTATCTCCTAATAAAACAAATGTTGGAATTTGGACAATGACTGTCACAATTAGAGACATTTTGATTTCAATGTTTACTCTTCTATAAAATCAGCAAAATGACGGAAAGATGAGTTGTTTCAAATCCAGTATCGAAAAAGAAACATGTGAATCTATCAGACTTGTTAACAACAAACAGCGTCCACCACTGACCATAAACCTAACTTATTAGGCACAAAGTTGAACAAGTGTCAGTTACTCTCCATTGCACAAGTTGATAACTAAGCAAAACATGCTTAATTGTTTGGCTTGGCAATATATAGAGGAATCCAATGAAGACTTTGTAGTTGCATATAGCCCTACTCTAATCTTTTCAAATCTACCACCGTTAAGCTTTTGAGGAACAAAGCAACGTGATGAGTAGGAGATCTGGAGTTCAAACCCCACCCTTACGTATAATGGTTTTGGTAGCTACCAAACTGAATTATACTTACAGGACATCCCTCATCTCTTATTATAGGATTCTCAAAAAAAAAACAATGTTATTAAAAAAGATGATAAAGTAATATGTGTGTTAAATTTATATAATTATTATTTCTTAAACTCTTTCAATGGTCTCAACTCTTTAGCCACTGGACTACATTTTCTAGGATCCCTTTTGAGTATTGATCGAAAAATGTAACTTTTGTATCGAGAACGGTCTCTCTATTACTTACTTTCGCAATTGTTTGACTTATATTTCAAAATAAAATATTGTTTTATTGATTTTCTTAAACAATATCTTTAAAACACTCGTTAACATAACATTTATTTTTGGGGAGTTCTACGGTGCAGTCAAAAAACTGACTTTTTTGAAAAAGTTATTTTATTTAGCCAATAGTATAACTTTGATGGTTGATGGACCATTCTAAGTCTAAACCTTTCCTTATTACAAATCAGTCCTCATAGAAAACATAAACTACTTTTGCTTATTGTTTTTTCTTCCACTTTTACCCTAAATAATTTATCAAAAAGTCATTCTTAAACTTTTATAATTTAATTACACTTTATAAAACTGGACATTTGTGTATGGAAACATTTATACATTCATTTTTTTAAGGGATTTATATTTTATATGTTTTTATAAACTCAAACCTAAATTATAAATAAATGTATATGCTCATCATTACCCTTATTTATATGCTCACCCTTACTCTTATTATTTTATAGTGAGTAATGCATATACATAGATAATAACATACAAACTATAACAAAAAAAATAATAATATATAAACTATAACCAAAAAAAGATAATAACTTCATCAGAAAAGTCATTCTCATGACTTCACCGTAGAATTTTTCTTTTTTATTTAATTAATACTTCCCCATTCTTGTTTAGGAGTCGTTTTTAGAGATTAGTTCATATAAACAAAATCAATAAATTTTATTACTTTTTGATAAGATTATTTGGCTTTATCTAACACCCCCTGAGTATATATTATTTCATTTCACACTTACGTATATCTTAAGTAATAATTAGTTAACCCTCTCAAAAAAAAAAAGTAATAATTAGTTAACGTTGCATTGAAGTTTAAAAATCCAAATAAACACGAATAAGTTTTTTATTAATTAAAATTGACAAGTAAAAATGAACTACTTAAGTAATCTTTTTTGTTGCAAATCAGTATATCCTCTGCACGCAACTGTAAAGACGAACCGGGTACGAACTCTTTGGATGACAAAGTTGTCTATGAAAAGAGATTAATCCCTCGAGTCCGGTAGGAGTACCTCTATTGTTGGCAAAACTCTCCCTCAAAAGATTTAACATTGTTGCATTCTCAGAACTAGATTCGAACCCAGACCTCTAGTTAAACTAGAAGAGATCCCTTACCATCTCATCCAAGTATTTTTGGGTAATACAGTAATGTAAAAGTGTCATGTATATAATAACTTCTAAGTAAAAATTTTAAAAGTAAAAACCTTCGGTGTAAGAGCAAAACTACTGTCTAACTCTACCTTTGCAAGGCAAGTATACTAAACTTCTTTTTATCGATAATAATAATCATTCAAATTGATATAATACATCGAAAACAACTTTTGAGAGAAAGTGGTCTATTACTACCAACAATAACTAATTAACCCTTAGCATGAGGAATTTCATCGGTAGACAAGAAACTAAAAATACAGAAATCCTCTACATTCCCTTTGTTATAAATACCTTTTCTAAACAATCCCTCCCTTTGGAAACCAACCTTTTCCAACAGTCTTTGAGAAGCTATGTTCTCTGGACGAGTATTAGCCTGCAACCTTACCAAATCAGGAAAGTCTTGGAATACACGAGACAAGAGAATCTTCACTGCTTTGGTGGCTACACCTTGGCCCCAATAGTTAAATCCAATAGCATAACCTACATCTGCTTTAAACTTTGCATCAGGATAAGGAAGGACAAAAACAATTCCAATAGAGTGATCATTAAGACATATTGATTGTTGGAATGGGTAAATACATTCATTTTCTATGAAATTCAAAGCTTGTTCTCTTGATTTACATAACTCCAATCGCATATATTGCATGACTCTTTCATCACTTGCCCACAACAACACATCGTCAGCATCACTTTCTTTGAATGGTCGGAGAGTGATCCTTGACTCATGATCTATTGCCATGACCAAAATATGTTAATGATGGCTAAGATATTTTGGTATTTATATACCAAAAGTGAATGGTTAGAATGATTCATCTGTGCGGGTCCAGAAATAAACTATATCTACATACATATTTAGACACGTTCACATCAAATGTAAAAAATAAAAGAGAATATAATTAAATTAATGTTGATTGATATCATCTAATTATTTTTGTTTTAAAATTTTTAATTTGATGTGAATTGTGTCTAAATATTTATCATTTGTGACTGGATTCATAGAAGATTTTCTCATACTTCAACCTACCAAAATTGAAGAAATCTTTCTACCTCGGACAAGTTGCATGTATTGACAAAAGTGAGTTGTTTACTATGTTAGTGGTCCTATGTAGGAAACAAGGTGGGTCCAACGTTTTGTTATAATAGTTGGTGGGAAGAGAAAATATATTTGAGTTGTGATAGTTCATGTTAATCCTATTAAGTCAAATATGATTAAGAGGGATTAAACTCTCGACCTCCTTCTTAAACTCATTTAATGTCTCAACCCTTTAACAATTGGATTGTACAGTCAGAGATAGAATCTTTATGGGTCATGTTAACTTGTGCCCTAAGGACACAAGTTAAGAAGTTTAAAATGGAAATTAAAAATAGATTTTGAATTGAAAGGATAACTTTTGCAACTTTTAAAGCATTGAATGCACAAGTTCTAAGAAAAACCTTCTACATTTGATTTCTTAACTTATGCCTCAAGGACACAAGTTAACATTTCTCAATCTTTATTTAACATGTGTTGATTTATAAATAATAATTTACTCGAATAATATATACTATATAGTACATCAAACACGTACATCGTACAAGTCAAATGTCACTTATTGATCTCTATTACAATCAATAGGACATGTGCGTCGCACAGGTCGTGTATGATGTATTTCGAAATGTGTAATACTCCCTAATATATGCTATGTTGTTTTGGAAAACCGACTTATTTGACAAAGAAAAAAAAAAACAACTCAAGATAAATGCATACAGAACTCGTATTAAGGGTGCACCATCCCGGACTCCTCAATGATGGAATATTTGCTCGTCATGGTCATACAATTCAAGGTTCTATAGGGAGGAATGATTTGCCTTCTATAATTACAGATGATTTCTTTAGGGACTGTGGTTTGCCTTCTTTTCTTTTTTTTTTTTTTAAGTTAG
>Ga0228711_1004991_pt1 | contig 20256 bp, 12 predicted proteins | sample MedpolnodulmetaG_2_FD_177996 | JGI IMG/M metagenome (GOLD analysis project Ga0228711, IMG submission 177996) | Root nodule microbial communities from Medicago polymorpha collected in Santa Monica, California, United States - brown nodules | ecosystem: Host-associated > Plants > Roots > Nodule... | reverse complement strand
TCACTTTTTTTTAATTATTATTGATGCACACATATTATTACACTGAATTATGTGATTTTCTCTAATTATTAGCGGTGTTGGCGTATCAGTCTTGCGTGTATGGGCTTCATAGACACCAACTCAACACTGACACAATTAATCACTTTTTTTTAATTATTATTGATGCACACATATAATTACATTGAATTATGTGATTTTCTCTAATTATTAGCGGTGTCGGCGTATCAGTCTTGCGTGTATGGGCTTCATAGACACCAACTCAACACACCGACTAAACACTGACACAATTAATCACTTTTTTTTTATAATTATTATTGATGCATACGTGTCATTCTCGCGTGTATGTGCCTTGTAACCAAATTTAAAACTAATTAATTAGAGTAATGAGTGTCAAATAACCACCACCACCACCTATAAAGCACGGACATGCACACTGACACGTCGACGCAGATCATAATTTCAGTTAATTAAATATAATGATCTGTCGGTATTGTATCTGTGGTAGACATCATATACGTCTTTAATTTGAAGTGCAGTCGATAGATAGACAACCACAGTAACCCACATTGTTCATAGGAAAAATATTTTGAGAATTAAGAAAGGAATACACACAAAACAATGCAATGCAATGCAATAAACCAAAAGCATAGTGTGAATCAATGAATGAACGAATGCATGCAATTGAAAAGAGAATGAGAGTGACAAATACCGTGATGTAATCAACCGTGAGGAAGCTTGTGGTGAGTTTTATCACGTCAAAGATTGATCATTCATCGTTACAAAATTTGATACGTAAATTAGAGATTGGTATTCATTTCTATCACTTGAAACACGTCTATGTTGTAGAGTGCATATGGGATTTAGAAACGTCTATTTTCACATCACAAATGCCACGTCAATATTTTGACCAACATATATTGCAAATGTTAACATGTTTTAAATATTTTTAAAGTACATGATAACACTTAAATAAGAGATCTTCTTTAAGAAAAACACTTAAATAAGAGATCTCTTGCACATTAATCTACAATTGTTCAAAACGAAATCAACTCAATAGAAAAACTGCAAATTAAACTAACCTAAATTAAAATCGTAAAAAAGCTGTATTTGGTTCAGATGTATTTGATCCATTTTCTGGATCAACCGCACAATTTGGTTAGGTTAGCGGTTTATTTTAGCAACCAAACCGCAACTTAAGATAAACATCAATTAAGCTTATGTCACTCAGTTCAATACTCGTAGAAACTTGTGATATATCTTTGGTTTTTTTAAGTTCTTTGGTTTTGATTTGAAGAACATAGTTTTTTTTATTTTGAAATTGATTTGAAGAATATAGTTATGCACTTTTATTTTGAAACTGAACCAAACCGCACCGCAAACACCCTAGCTTAATCAAAGGTTTTGGCTCGAATCTGGCTATGAGAATTTAGCGGTGCTAAGTCTCCTCAAGGAGAGCTTTGTCATCTGCTGCGGTTCTAGTCGGCTCAAGATATCAGTCTATATATGCGGACAAAGGATACATGATTAAATTTTTTTAAGTCAAATCGAGAATATTTAACATTATCTTTTTTCAGGGAGAATATTTAACATTATCTTTACATTATTTGAGAATATTTATAATTAAAATATTATTTTTTATCAAGCAGCGTAGTGACTAGAAATTCACCTCTTAAAGTAGATTAGTGGGGTGTCTGGGGTTCGAACGTCGATCCTTGCATATATTATGCGATGTCCCTACCAGTTGAGTTGAACTCACTATGACAAAATATTACTTTTTTTTTCTTTGACAAATTAATAATCTTAACTTTATATATAGTGATAGAATTGAAATATGAATTCAAAAAAGAGATAATTTTGAGTTCCTCTAACAGTCGTAAATTTTCCTAAGAAATTTTGAAGTCTATAGTAAAACTGATTTCATAATACCATAAGAACCAACTGCTAACTAAATATCAAAAATCACTTAATCACAAATGCTGACTAATTATTTTTCCAAAACATAAATGCTGATTAAGTGATTTGAACATGATGACTGAATGATAACAAGCAGCTTCTTAGACAGTATATTATGCGTGATAGACTAATGTTGTGGTATTTAATTATTTCCATTCCAACTAAGATATTATTATTAAGCTTTGCTTTGAAGTAACTGAATCTTTCTAACAATTTGTATTGTTATTTATAAGGTCTATGTTTGGTTTCTAATCATTAGAAATAATTACACAAATTTATTTTTCCTTATTATAATGTCCAACTTATATGTCCGGAACTAACAATGCCGATATTGTTAAACTGGATGTCTTCACCCAAGTTCGAACCTAGGACCACGCGGTTGTGTTCTTGGTATGCCATAACAACAACTGTAGCTTATGCGAAATTCTACGGTTAATTTCCATTTTTTCTCTATCTACTCATGTGCAATTCAACTTTTAATATAGTTTTCACAGATTTCTGCAGAGAACTTTTTCTCAAGTAGGATCTTTGCAAACTTCTATAAGCCAAGCGCGGTATTGTTTATTTTTTGCTGAAACTTCAAAAGAAATGGTTTCCTAAAATCCTAAACAGCCTGTATTGATTCATTTTTTAGTTATCTAAAGTAACTGTCAAACATGAGGTTAGAAACTATAATCTTGCCTTGAATCACTTCACTCTTTCGACAAATCAAAATGCAAGCACCATAAAATTGAATAAGCTTCAACCTACTGCGAGGTAATGAGTGAATAACCAACATGTCATGTGCTCTAATCAAGAATTGCTTTTATATTTGTTTTTTGCACCTGTTAGTGAGGTGAGAAATATAATCTTGAATGTGACATAAAGATCTCCTTTCACTCAACTAACTGTATGGGTGAAATATAATCTTGCATTCCCTCTCTTTTGAACTTCTTCACTTGCTTTGGATTTGTGATTCCCTAAGATTAAAAGAAGCATGTCAGATCTGCGATTTCTTATACAGACAGTTTTACATCAATGGAGATTGCGGTTAGCAACAAGCTTCATGCTCACCTTTGTGTTTATGTCCACCAGATGATCATCTAAGTGTTTCATAGTCTTCTCAAACCAATAAGGGCTAGAAGCTGAAAATAAAGGTAAAATAACAAACTTTACAATTCACATAAAATTGAAGGATATCAGTAACATAAGTTAACGGTTTGCAAAATCACTAAGATCTTCATTCAACTTGGTACGCTAGGCAGTAGAAAAAAACTTGGTGTATAAAGCAAGTTATTGATAAGCTAACAACCTATGCAAAATATTCACCGGAGTTGTAGTGACAATGGCATGCAAGTTGTACCCTTGTCTTCAGAAAACATCATGGGGAGCTGTAAGGATACGAAACTGCTCAGAATACCGTAGACATTGTCAGCAGAATGTCTGTATAATAATATCCATGCTAAGCAGTTGCCAAATAAAATAGCACTTCCTGTGAAAGGACAAAATCTTGTAACTCAGCTGTACCACAAATGTCTACGGTATTCTACAAACTTCCCTTGATACAAATATACACACCATTTACTTGCAAGTTGCAACGTAGCACCTAGGAAAATGGGAAAATAGGGAAAATTAGGGAGGGTGTGAAAATGGAGTAAAATCTCTTGATTTTTCTCCTTGATTAGTTTTGCTTTTGATGATATGGAAAATAATTTTCAGGTCTCTTCAATACAAAAGGAAAAGTAACCGAGGAATCAAGAAGTACATAGGCAAAATAATGTGGGAAAATGCATCATTTTATGTTCTCTATTGTTTCACCTTTTTCACTAGAATCAAAATACACCACTTCTTTTTACCTTATAGCCTATTTTGTTCTACTTTTAATATACATCAAATACAGAACGGAACTCTTATGTTCTATTTCATCCTGTTCTAACTTGTTTACCAAAAGCTATCTAAATTTGTGAGATGAAGTGAAAACTGAGTTATGATACAAAGTTAAAAGTGATCTTGCATCAACTCAAAATACAATTCAAACATACATTGTTATGATCTCGGATCAATCCACAATTTCATCTAATTTTATTATCCAAATGGAGCCTTACTGTCTTTGGAATTTAGATGGCACGTGATTCAGATACCTTATAGTCTGAGCTCATATGAAAAGGGGTAGTAAGACATCTTATTTTTCATAATTGGCTAGTTCTTAAACCCTTTATATGTAAACTTTGAAATGCCCTTCTCAATATCAACAGTGACGAAATAACCATCTCTTTCATATTTAACATTTGGACATTGATCACCAGGTAAATCAATAAATAGGAAAGAACAAATTCCATATATGCTAACAACAGGAGTAACATAAACCTGCAATTACCTGCTCCCTCAAATAAAAGAGAAGAAAATTGTCTAGGATTGAAGATTTACTAAAAATTTCAGATACAAAAAGTGTCAACAAACAAATATAATCACTGACAAACAAGAAAATATATTTTTAAAAATATTCTTAAAGATGTGTTTACCTGCTCTGGCATCTGCTGAAACATCCTAGGGACCTATTTGCTGGTGATAAACCTCATTCCTACAGTTACAGTGTCTTTTCCCAGGTGCCGGCTTTAAAACATTTTTCTCCCACCATACCTGATAATTACAGTTTAATGGAAGTTTATATGAATTGATGGAATACAATGCTGCTGAAATTAAAAGATGCAATAATATAGCACACACCAGTGTAACATTTCATTGTTCAAAAATGCATCTCATGAATAAGAAATGCATTCAGAACACTAGCTAGATATGACCTCACCTACAAGGTATCTCCCGTGTACAAATCTTCCAAGGTTTCATTCAATTCAACGATCACGTAATCACCTTTCATAATTGTCTCTTCCTCCTCCATTGGACCTCTACCAAAGAAGCTAAAGGAAACATCATCAGTTTTATCATAAAACAAAGAAGTATAACCATCAAAAAAGTACAAATTCAACAGTAGATTTAGATCAATACGTCTCACAATCAATAGTGAAGCTGATATCTTTGCTTCTCGATGCTTTTGTTATTGTTGATTGATCGGGAAAATGTTAACCGAGTGTGCATATGGATAAATTGAGATGCATAAGCTTACTTCAACTGATACAAAATCTTAATAATTTAGTTTGTATGCACAGTTTAGTCTAAAGTTATTATGTACGTGCATTCAGTCACATCGTGCAATGTAGATATTTGTGAAGATGATTCAGGAACTAACATAACAGAGTAACATTATGGTGTAGAAAAAAGAAGCTCACGTCTCCAACAATAACAGACGTCCTCTTTTGGAAGTAAGATTTAACTTCCTCATCCAAAAGAGCTCTACAGTAGTGCCTACCAGGGTATAAGACTGCCCGCTCTAAGCTATAAGAACGAGGAAACCCGCGAGCTTCTACCTCTGAGAGGCATCATCAATCATCTATAGAGTCAATTTTAATTGGAAAAGACCCATGAGTTCATGACCATACCATATTTGTTTGTTAAAACAAAATAAACAAATGTAACCTCTCGTCAATCAATTCCGCCTCATTCTCGATCCCTTCCCAAGGGTCACAGTTTCAAGGAATACCGTTTCCTTCCAATCACTGTAAACTCTCTCTCATTCGACCTTACTCCGTCTTCTCCTTCTTTTACATTTCTTGCACTCTTCATTTCTCTATGTCTCACCATGCATACTCGGCTTAATGATTTTTTTTTGCTACATACAGTGCATAACAACGATTCGGAACTGCGACTAGTGGCACTTCATGGTAATATAGTTTTGAACTTTAATTTTTTGGTTTAATACCATCAAACCTACCATAGTTTCTATCCAGACATAGGATTATTTTTGGATTGGAAATTCAGTCTACTTTCTTTTGCGAATACCATATAGGGTTACTATATTTATTAATAGGAGCAGACAATGGCATCTCCGTCTTCAGACGGATCTGTGTCAAAGCGTGTTCGATGAGAAAGAAAGTAACTTGCATAGTTATGATGGATGATGAAATTTTTTAGAAGAACTTGGATGGTATTGAAGAAGAAAAGTAGGACCAAAAAAGATATTCAGAATGAGACCAAAACCGAGGCTATGATTTTCTTCTCGCTGAGTTTTCTGAATAATTATTTGCTTGAGCATGAGATTCGAGCTGGAAAGAGAAGAATGATTATATTGTTATGATTATGAGGAACCATATATTGGCTCCTTGGAGCGGAAATGTTAGGGTATGGTTGACAAAAGGACAAATTAGAGAATCTTTCTGATATGAGTATTAACATTTTCTTACATCTGCTTATGAGTATCTTTTGTATAAGAGATACATTAATTTTGGGGTTTTGCATTCGTTTACTTCTCAGTTGACTAAGGCAATGGAAATGATTGTAGTTGTTATTGGTGCTGGCCTTGATGGATTGGCTGCTGCGAGGCAGATATTTTTGTTTGGTTATAAGGTTGTGGTTTTGGAAGGTAGGTACCATCCTGGTAGGGGAGTTTATATTGAGAAGATAGGGAACGAGGGTAAGTTTGCAGTCCCAAATCTTGGTGGGAGAGTTATTACTGGAATTCATGCAAATCTTTAGCGGTTCTGGCACGACAACTTTCTATTCCACTTCATAAAGTCAGAGTTAATTGCCCTTTATACAAGTCGAGTGGGGAGAAGTTGATAAAGCAATAGATTTAAAACCAACCATAATTTTCCTCAACTCCATAACTTTTTCAAGCAAATTATTGAATACAAATTCAATACTTGAATCTATTTCTTTATCAATAAGTTGCTTGACAAAGCTATGAAGTCGAGGGAAAATATGGATGGTTTTGAATCTATTTATTTATCAACTGGTTCCTCATTCGACTTGTATAACGGGAAATTAATTCTGACTTTATAAAGTGGAATAGAAAGGTGTCATGCCAGTACTGCTACATGATAAGCATGAATTCCAGTAATAACACTCAACCAGGACCTACGACTGCAAACTTACCATCACTTCCCATCCTCTAAGTATAAACTCTCGCCAGGATGGTTCATACCTTCCAAAACCACAACCTTGCAATCAAATGACAACAGTTGCCTCTCGGCAGCCAACCCATCAAGGACAACACCGATAACAATGACAATCCCTTCCGTCACCTCAGGCAACTGAGAAGTAAATGGAAGCGAAACCCCAAAATTAATATGCCCGTTATACAAAAGTTATTCATAAGCAAATGTAAGCAAATGTTCATACTCATTTCTCACAAATTCTCTAATCTGTCCTTTTGTCAACCATACCCTAACATTTCCCCTCCAAGGAGCCAATATATGGTTCCTCATAACACTATAATCAGTCTGCTCTTTCCCACCCAATTATCTCACAACCGTAGGTCGGATCTCATGCTCAAGCAATGAATGAATTAAGAAACACATTTTGAAATTTATCTATCCGAAGACGGGGTTGCTAGTGTTTGGTCCTATTAATAAATATAATAAACAGCCCTATTTGGCATTCGCAAAAGAACATAAACCGAAATTCCAACCCAATAATAATAATCCTATGACCAAATCCAAACTATATGCTAGGTTTGACCGCATTAAACAAAACAATCAAAAACTGAAGTTGAAAATTATATTACCATGAAGTTGATGCCACTGGTTGCAGTTCCGGATCCTTGTTCTGCATAATATGTAGCAAAAATTGTTCAATAAGCAGAGTATGCAAGTTGAGCCATAGAGAAACAATTAGAAATGAAGAGTGCAAGAAATGTAAAAGAGGGAGAAGAAAGAGAGATCTTACAGCTATGGGAAGAAAATGGTGTTCCTTGATACTGCAACCCTCGGGAAAGGCACAAAAAAAATGAGAATGAGGTGGAGTGGATCGACCCGAGAGGTTACGTTTATTTATTCTGTCATAACAATAAAATATGGTATGGTCATGGACTCATGGGCCGTCATGGGCAGTCGTGGGCCGATTCCATATTAAAATCGATTTAATTGGAAAAATCGATTTCCATATTCGTTTTTGAATTTGCTGGGATTTTGTAAATTGTAGTTAATGCTTTTAAAGGTGGGAGAGTTATATTTGATAATGTACTATTTCAAATATGCAATTGACCAATAGCATAATTCTGTTCTTGGTATACCATAACAACAAAAATTGCATCTCATTCTACAATTAATTTCATTTTCTTCTTTATCTACTCTTGTTCAATCCAACTTTTTATACAGTCTTTAAAGGTCTTCTGCAGAGAACTTTTTCTTGAGTCATAGACTTCTAATTGCCAAGTTCAGTATCAATTTTCTTTAAACTATAAACCAGAAGCACAAAAGAAGGGGTTTCCTAAAGATAGAAACTATAATCTTTCCTTGAAACACATGATAACAATGAATACTATCACTTTTAGCATTCTTATAGCTGGACAATTTTCTTTTGTTGACTATATACTATTAACTTCTTGACCTTTATTGACACCATTGAGTTTTACTCCGGAAGTCTTTAACGGATCACTCATTAATAATGCATAATTATATTGCATATATACCTCTAGCGTGGATTCCATTCCTCCTCTTGTCGAGATTTCCTTCCTCCCATTTTCCGCAGTGTTTATAGTAATAGGGCAATTGATCATGTTAATCATTCTCTATTTATTATGATTGATTTAGTTTTCTTAATTTTACTATTTTCCTTTCTTGAGAGATTCTATCTTGTAAATAAGTTTGTACACCTATGGCTATTGTAATAACATGATTTTCATTCTAAACTATTCAAGTGATCGTTAGCATTAGATCTCTTTTTAATTAGTCTAAATTTGGGATGAGTGAAATTTGTCTTAGCGATTAAGTACTGCCTACAAATCTAAATACAAGCACCATAAGATTATATAAGCACCGACCTACTGGCAAAGGGTAGTTTTCCTGTTCCTCAAAGGTGCATACAAATGCTTAAACCTTTCCTACATGAGGCCAGGAATTCTCTGATATAAGTTTCCAGTAGGTTATGATGCATTAAAATGAAGGTTATTTTTCATCGAGTTGAGCAGATGCGCCTAGACTTTATTAGAAACCAATGAAGCTTACTCATATAATCTTTTATTAAAAAAATGAACAAATAATTAATCCATTCTTATCTGTTAACATAACTATAAAAAAAGTGGGGATGGGAAAGGTAATCAATGTTTACATTTACTATAACTACACTAATCATGTTACATTGAGACATAATGGATGGATAACATGTCTTGTATTCTAATAAAAAAAATTGCTTTTATATTTGTTTTCTGCTCTTCCGTCAGTGAGGTGGGAAATAGAACCTCAAATTCGACGTAAAGATCTCTTTTCTCCTTTCTCATATCCAGTGGCATGCCCTCTCCTTTGAACTTCCTCATTTGCTTTGGGTTTGTGATTCTCTAAGGGTTCAAAGAAGTAAGTCAGATCCGCGCCTTTTCTTATACAGACAGTTTTACATCATTGCAGATTGCGGTTTGCAACAAGCTTTATCCTCACCTTTGTGCTTATGTCCATAGATGCTCATCTAGGTGTTAATACTCTTCTCAAAGCCAATAAGGTCTTGAATCTGAAAATAAAGGTTAAAATATGAACTTTACAATTCACATAAAAATGAAGGACATCAATAACAGAAGTTAATGGTTTTGCATGATCACAAATGTCTTCACTCAACTTGCTATTCTAGTTAGTAGAATAGAATATAGGTGTACAAGTAACTCATAGCCAGAGTTATTGTGACAGTGGCGTGCAAGTCATTCCCCTCCCATCTGAAAACATCATGTGGTGCTGTAAGGATACAAAACTGCTCAGAATACCGTAGGCGTAATCGGCAGAATGTATGTATAGTATCCATACAGAGCAGTTTCTAAACAAACACAAAACTAAACCACCCACCCTCAGATCTCCAGATTCTCCATCAATTGTGGACTCACCATCTTCATAAAACAGCATTTCCTGTGAAAGTAACTGGTAACACAACTGTACTACAAATTATACAAATGTAAAATTGTTCTTAAACTTCCCTATGATCATTATACACACACCATTTACTTGCAACATAGCACCTAGTAAACTGGAAAAGTGGGGAGGGTGAGAAAATGGAGTAAAAGCTCAACACTTTTCGTCTTGATTCGTGTTGCTTTGAAGAGATGAAAAAAAAATTTCAGCTCACTTTAATAAAATAGGAAAAGTAACTAAGGTATCATCCAGCACATACGCAAAATAAAGTGGAAAAATGTATTCTATTATGTTTTCTATTGTTTCACCCTTTTCACTTGAATCGAAATATACCACTATTTTTATACGTTATGCGCTATTTTGTTCTACTTTTAATATGCATCAAATACATATTGGAACTTATATGTTCTATTTCATCCCACTCTATCTTGGACATTGTTTTACATTTGGACATTGTTCGCAGACCTTTTTTTTTTTTATCAAAGCTAGAAAAATTAAAATGCAAAACAGGAGTAGGCCTGAACCATATTACAACATATTAGCAGGCCAACTATGACCAAACTCAACTAAAACAACATATATGCTAAGAAGCAAAAAACTACAATCAATTAGCTAAATCTCTGCTCTAAAACCAAAGAAACTAGCTACTAGCACATATTAAGAAACATCTCATGATAGTCAAACATATTTGGGATTGCTTTTGATTACACCCATTTTGGAACGAGTTTGGATGTGCTCACTACTTGTGATTCCATCAGAACCTTTGCCATTGTGAGTCATAGAGCTCTTCTGCTTCTTAGTCTTCCTACCAGACTTGGTGTTAAATGCTATGTCAATATGCTTGGCTAAGTATATGTCAGCTGCATGCTCCATATCAGTGTTAATGTCTGAGGCAGAGTCATCATCCTCAACATCTCCCCAAAATTTCTTCAATATCTTCACACTTTTAAGGCTGGCTGCTGAGTGGTTACTAGTGTCACTTTCCACCCATGACTCTCTTATCCAGACTTAATTCTTCATCCACCCTAGTAATAGGCACAATTAAGGGTTGTACCATACTAGAATTATTCACTTGCATAGAAACCAATGGATCCACATTGGTTGAAGCACTTAAAATCTGAACACTTTTGATGCAAGCATTTGTTAAGGACCTTTTTTCACTAGGTGTCCCAGTACAACCAATTGGAAATAAGCTAACACTCCCCTTGGAAACACTCCCATCAGAGATATCTTCCAAGGTTGCATTACATTCAATAATCACGTCATCAACTTTCATAATTGTCTCTTCCTCTTCCATTGGACCTCCACCAAAAACGTAAGGGAAACAATATTAGTTTCATCATAAAACAGACAAGTATAACCATCGAAAAAGTGCAAGTTCAATCAAAAAGCTATTTTAGTGAGGATAATGTGGTTTACAGATCATCAAGAATTTCTCAGGTTCATATAGTTTGTTATAAACACGATTTACCATAAGACATTAAGGTGTAGTTTGGTCAATGTAATGAAGCTGATTTCTTTGCTTCCTAATACTTTTGGTATTGTTGATTGATCATGAAAATGTTAACTGAGATGCATAGGCTTATTTGAACTGATACAAAAGGCTTCTTGTTTTTAAATGTTAATAATTTAGTTTGTGTGCACAATTAGTCTAAAATAATTTTATACATGCATTAAGTCACATCTTACAATGTAGATATTTGTGAAGATGATTTAGGAATTAACATAAAAGAGTAACATTATGGTGTACTAAAAAGAAGCTCACGTCTCCAACAATGACTGACGTCCACTTTTGGAAGTAAAATTCCACAGTCCTCTTGCACCTAAGATAGTAACTTGATCGATACCAGTTTAACAAAAACAAGAAAAATGATTATCAATGTCTGAAATTTAACTCATCTGTTTTACTTTTTTTCCCCGAATCAGGTCACCATCTCAACTATAAGAATGTGGAAACTCTAGAACTTCTACCTCTGAGAGGCGTCATCAATCATCGTTAAGAGTCAATGTTGATTGGAAAAGGCCCGCGACTCCAGGACCATACCATGATTGTTTGTTAAGACGGAATACATAAATGTAACCTCTCGTCAATCAATTCCACCTTATTTTCTTCGCGCCGTTCCCAAGGGTAGGCTCTCTCTCTACTTTACTATGTATTCTCCCTCTTTTACATTTATTGCACTCTTAATTTCCATCTGGTTCACCATGCATACTACAATTTTTGTTACATACTATGCAGAACAACGATTCGAAACTGCGACTAGTGGCAGCAACGTCATTGTAATATTCAACTTCAATTTTGATTTTGATTGTTTGGTTTAATACTGTCAAACCTAGCATAGTTTGTATCCGGTCATAGGATTGCTATTATTATTGGGTTGGAACTTTGGTTTAGCTTCTTTGGTGAATACCTGATAGTGTTATTGTATTTATTAATAGAAGCAAACAATGACAACTCCGTCTTCGGATGGATATGTTTCAAAGCATGTTTTGCCGAGAAAGAAAATAATTTGCATAGTTATGATGAGGGTTTCATGGATGATGAAATTTTTAGAAGAACTTGGATGGTACTTTGAAGAAGAAAAGTAGGACCAAAAATGATGTTCAGAAAGAGACCGAAACCGGGGCTATGATTTGCTTCTCACTAAGTTTCACGATTGATTCTTTGCTTGAGCATGAGATTCAAGTTGGGGTTGTAAGAGAATTGGGTGGGAAAGAGCTGAATGATTCTTTGGAGGGGAAATGTTAGGATGTGGTAGAAAAAAGGACATATTAGAGAATCTGTGCGTGGCAAGTATAAACATTTCCTTACATCTGCTTGTGAGCTTCTTTTGTTTAACAAATAACATTAATTTTGGGGTTTTCCCGTCATTTACTTCTCAGTTTCCTAAGGTGACTGTCTGTAGTTGTTAATGGTGTTGGCCTTGTTGGGTTGGCTGATATGAGGTAGCTATTGTCGTTTTGTTACAAGGTTGTTGTTTTGGAAGGCAAGTATCATTGTGGTAGGAGAGTTTATACTCAAAAGATAGGGAACAAGGGTAAGTTTGCGGTCGCAGATATTGGTAGGAGAGTTATTAGTGGAATTCATGCTAACCATTAGCGGTTCTGGCACGACAACTTTCTATTTCGCTTCATAAGGTTAGAGTTGATTGCCCTTTCTACAAGCCAAATGGGGAGGACTTGATAAAGCAATACGTTTAAAACCAACAATAATTTTCCTAAGATTCATAACTTTGTCAAGCAACATATTTAATACAAATTCAACACTTGAATCTATTTCTTTACCAATAAGTTGCTTGACAAAGTTATGGAGACGAGAAAAATTACAGGGAATTTTAAATCCTTCTATTTATAAATTGGTTCCCCATTCGGCTAGTAGAGCGGAAAATTAACTCTAAACTTATGAAGTGAAGTAGAAAGCTGTCGTGCTAGGATCACTACAGGGTTAGCAAGAAATCTAGTAAGAACATTCCAACCAAGACCTAAGACCACAAACTTACCCTCATTCTCCATCTTCTGAGTATAAACTCTACGGACAGGACGATTCCTACCTTCCAAAACCATAACCTTGCAACCAAATGACAATAGTTGCCTCATAGCAGCCAACCTAGCAAGGACAGCACCAATAACAACGACAATCCCTCTTGTCACCTTAGGCAACTAAGAAGTAAACGACAGTGAAACCCCGAAATTAATGTGTTGGTTACACAAAAGAAACTCACAAGAAAATGAAAGCAAATGTTCATACTTGCTACTCACAGATTCTCTAATTTGTCCATTTGTCCACATACCCTAACATTTCCCCTCCAAAGGGCCATTATATGATTTCTCGTAGCAATGTAATTGTTATGCTCTTTCCCACCAAATTCTCTCACAACCCCAGGTTGAATCTCGTGTTCAACCAATGAAGCAATCGGGAAACTCAGCGATAAGACAATCATTGCCTTAATTTCGGTCTCCTTCTGAATATCTTTGTTGATCTTATTGTTCTTCTTCAAAGTACCATCGATTTTTTTCTCAAAAAGTTCATCATCCATCAAATCTTCATCATAACTACGCAAATTTACTTTCTTTCTCAACGAAACACAGTTTGAAATAGATCTATCGAATTTCCATTGTTTGATCATATTAATAATTATAATAACTCTATTTGGTAATCGCAAAGAAATTAAACCGAATTCCAACTCAATAATAATAATAATATCATGACCAGATCCAAACTATGCTAGGTTTGACGCTATTAAACAAAACAATCAAAATTGAAGTTGAAAACTATATTACCATGAAGTTGATGCCATTAGTTGCAGTTCCGAATTGTTGTACAAGAAACGTAAAAGAGGGAGAAGACAAAGTAAAATAGAATATGAGAGAGACAGAGAGAGATCTTACAGCGATTGGAAGGGAATGGTGTTCTGCAACCCTCAGAACGGCACGAAGAAAATGAAAATGAGTTGGAATGGATCGACCTGAGAGGTTACATTCATTTATTCTGTCTTAACAATCATATATGGTATGGTCATGGACTCATGGGCCGTCATGGACTGTTGTGGGCCGTTTCCATATTCAAATCGATTTAATTTCCATATTCGTTTTTGAATTTGTAGCAGGGTTTTTGTAAATTGTAGTTAATGCTTTTAAAGAAAGTGGAAGAGTTATATTAGAAAGTGTAACAATTTCAAATATGCAATTGTTCAATAGCATATTTTTGTTCTTGGTATGCCATACAACAAAGAATCCAGCTTACTCTACATTTAGAGTTAATTTCCATTGTTTTTTTCTTTATCTACTCTTGTTCGATTCAAATTTTTATACGGTCGTTAAAGGTCCATCTGCAGAGAACTTTTTCTCGAGTAGGGCCTTCATCGACTTCTAGAAGCCAATCTCGGTACCAATTTTCCTTAAACTATAAACCAGCAGCACAAAAGAAGGGATCTCTGAGGTTAGCAACTATAATCTTTCCTTGAATCACTTCACTCTGGACCAACTATGTAATTGTATGGCACAAAAATACACGATAACAATGAATACTATCACTTTTAGCATTCTAATAGCTGGACACTTTTCTGTTATTGACACCGATGTGTTTTACTCCGGTATTCTTTAACAGATCACCATTGTGTTTTGCATCAACGCAGACTGCGGTTTGTAACAAACTTTATGCTCATCCTTGTTGGATGCTCATCTAGGTGTTTTATAGTCTTATCAAAGCCAAGAAGGGCTTGAAACTGAAAATAAAGGTTACAAAACAAACTTGTCTTCACTCAACTTGGAATGCTAGTTAGTAGAATAGAATATTAGCGTACACAGCCAGTAATTGATAACCAAACCAAACTATGCAATATTTACTAGGGTTATCGTGACAGTGGTGTGCAAGTTGTTCTATTCTCTTATGAGAAGGTCATGTGGTGCTGTGAGGATAGGAGATTATACAAATCAAAATCTGTTCTCAACAAACTTCCCTCTGATCATGATATACACACCATTAACTCGCAACATAGCACCTAGTAAAATGGAAAAGTATGGAAGTTAGGGAGGGGGTGAAAATGGAGTAAAAGCTCTTGAATTTTCTGCTTGATTAGTGTTGATTTGAAGATATGGCAAATAATTTTCAGCTCACTTTAATACAAATATACAATAGGAAAAGGAACTAAGGTATTCTGTTATGTTCTCTATCATTTCACCCTTTTCACTGGAAACAAATTATACTGCTTTTATTTTTCTAAATGAAAGTATACTACATATTCATACCTTATGACCTATTTTGTTCTACTTTTAATATGCATCAAATACAGAATGGAACTTATATATTCCATATTTCTATTTCATCATGTTCTAACTTGTTCACCAAAAGCTATCTAAATTTGTAAGATGAATTGAAAACCGAATTATGATCCGAAATTCAACATGATCTTGAATCAATTCAATGTACAATTAAAACATACAATGTTATAATCTTGAATCTATCCCAAATTTAATCCAATCATTATCAGATATAGAACTTAGATTTTTATTCTAATTTTATTATCCAAAATCCAAATGGAGCCTTGCTGTCTTTAGGATTTAGATGACACATGATTCTGCATACATTACATTGTAGTCTTAGCTCATATGAAAATGGGTAGTAAGACTTGCTATTTTTCCTATTTGGCCGTTGCTTAAAACCTTTTTGAACAAGATAACCATCTCTTTCGTATTTAACATTTCGACATTTATCACAGACCTGAAGATGTAAATTAATAAATAGGAGAGAACAAATAATTAGTATAATAAACATATAACTTTTATTGATATTTAGGCTTGGCTCTAAGTTGTGTAGGGTAAGTATCAATTATAACCAATAATCAAAATAGTCACGAGCAAAGCAACAATAATAAATTTAGGTTTAATCTAGCAACCAAGTATAAAGTAAAACCGTAATCGAATATAAAAAACAAGATAAAAAGAGTAGAATATAGAGTGCAACAAAGAATTTGTCCATCTAGCTTAACCCAATAATGACTTACATATGGAGGAGAGAGCTCTCCGCTTCACTAGCAATAATTTTTTTTACAAAAAGATAAGTTACAAAAAATTAACTTCAACAAACTCTCCAAAAAGCAATGCTATCGAATATGATATTGTATTATAAAGATAGTTATGATTAAATGTAATTAATTATGCAATGGACTACGCATATTGTTGGACCTGTGTGGACATTGTATGACCATCTGTAAAATTAAAAACTCATTGACAGAATCATTAATCGCAAACTTATATACATGAGTGCTAACTCATATTGACTTGATTAAGTTTTCGATATTTTAAATTAGTGATAGGTTTGTTATAGCATTTTTTTTAATGCTTAGGTATTGTTTAATGACATTTTTTAATCTAAAATATGTTAAAGTAAAGTCGTCATTTGTTAGAAAAATGTAAATTTTTGACTTGTATGATTTGTTTTCTTTATTGTATTTAATTTCTAAGGAGTTGAAGCATAGTTCTCTTTTGGGTGGTTAGTGCTTTGACCATAATTCAAATTTTAGTATTAAGTTTTTTGTATTTTTACAAGTAAACTATATATTTTTTTAGTAGTTGATTATTGTCATCTAAGTGAAGACCGTTGGATTAATTATTTAATTAATCAATTATGGATTGACAAGAAACAATTATTAAAATTAATCTTAATACAAAGTGTGGTTTATTGTGTTAAACACTAATTAATTGATGATTATGTGCGTTGTTAGGCTCTCTTTCTAAATGAATTGTGATTGATTGGACCATTTTGTTAAAGCTCAATGAGAGGTTCGTGCCCTCAACTGTTTAGTAATTTAAACGACATCTCATCAAACGGCTAAGTATAATGAGCAATAAGATGACGTGCCGTCGCTCATAACTTAAACCTAAATGTACATGATTTCTTGATTCCGTCTTTGTTTTGACAATAATATATTATAAGTTGTGTGAGAAATGTTATCAACACACACTTTTCAATGCACTCTTTTTGATTGATTAAAATTCACATGGGTCCCACCAAATTTATATGGGCCACACATGATTTGGTGGAACCGCATGTGAATTTTAACCGATAAAAAAAAATGTGTTACTGGCCACCTCTGAGTTGTATGTACGCGGTGGCGGATGGAGGGGGGCTTTGGATCCCATGGTTCCCCCTATATTTTCAATAAAAAAATTTAATATACTATAATTAAGCTATATTAGAATGTTTCATAAAATATATATTAGGTTATGGTCCCCCAATTAATCTAATTAAAATGTTCACCATGTTATTAGATTAATTGACAGCTAATATAATTAATTTTATAAGTTATATTATTACAAATTATTTCATATGATCCTTTCCACAACATATTTTAAATGGAATGAAACACAATGATATAGCTTTGCAAAATAAAATACTATTTTAAAGCAAAAAATGAGCAAATTAAAACCTAAAATAAAAATAGGGGATTAAAATATAATTTAGTCCTTAATGGATTTTATTCTCCTGTGACAAAAATCTCATGTTTTTCACTTTCGTACAAAGGTTCTTCTATTTAGTCAATTGTCGTTCTCTTTTTATATTAATCCTTTGATTCTCAAGATAAAGCAGTCATGGTGATTCAGAGTTCGGCCGAGAGGTAACCAAAGTTTGGCAAAAAATTGTTCTACTCAATAATCAAACTCAGGTTATCATGAATTATTTGTCATTTGTTAAAAACACATTTAACCTTAGAATATATGCACTATTATTTTTCTATTTTTATACAAGGGTGTTTTTGTTTTCTTTTCCTACTTAATGTTATTTTTTTCTACTATTAATTCAATACTTGTATGATAACTATACTTATCTATTAATGTCTCTCATACTCAATATAGTTATAAATTTCATTAAAAAACAAGAAAATATTAGGTTAGGCTTTTAGGATTACCTTTATATCTTTTGCATTTTAATTTTTTTTTAATCAAAGTTCCTTGTTCGCTAAAAAAAATGTTTCTTGTACTATCCCCCTAACTTTAATTTACTGGCTCCACCTCTACGTAAACAAAGATATCATAAAAATGAAGTTCAAATTGGCGTCATGTTGATCATCCGTATCCTACTCGAGGGTGTGGAGTACACAATCTCCGCAAGAATAACAGTAAAACTGAGTCATTTTATTCATGAATCAAAGTTTCTTCAACATCTGGACACCAGTTGCAATCGGTAGAGACCGTTAAGTTCTACATGTGTCGTCTATGGTTGGTCAAGAATCTTTCATGTTGGATTCTATGGGGGTCATCTTCATTGAACAATTTTATGTCTACGTTGTGCACTTGTTTACCAAAAGAAAATTAATAACTAAATATTAGTACTCTTGTCAAAAAAAACTAAATATTAATACTAAATGTTACAACAATAATAACAACTAAGCCTTTTTCCATTAAATAGAGTCGACTGTGTGGTCCAACTTATTAATTTTCAAATCTTTGATAACAGTTTTTTTAAGGCTCTGTTTGGTAAAAATAGCGGATAACTGATAAGCTAGTTGATAGCTTATAGCTGATGGCTGATCACTAATAGGTTATAGCAGATAGCTGATGATTGATGACTTGTAGTTATAGCTGATAAGCTAATTGAAATGTTTGATAAAATTAATGGTACAATTAACTTATAAATATAAAATTACATAAAAGGACATTCTTAATTTATATTTAAGTGTTTATAATTTAATGATTTAATATTTTACTTTTTTTTAACAAACAAAAATGGAATATATTAGAAACACAAGAGATTTCTCAAGCACAAGGAGTGTTAGAGAAAGCTCAAAAGTACACCGTTACGGGGCCAAAGAAAAAGATGAAGCATAGGTTAGCCAATGCCCAAACAAACAAAAGGGTTCGACCACCACATATGAAAATTTGGCCTGATAGAAATATTAAACGATTTCATCCACCTTTCTCTACCAATTGATGAATGGTGCTCTCTGTATTTCTGAAGACCCGACTATTTCTTTCATTCCACACAATCGACACACAACATAACCAAATAAGTTGCAAACAGGCACGTCGGGTACGCAAACCACCTGCTGGGTAAACAAACTTATAGAAATGCTCTATCACTCGAAAGGGCTCGACTGAAGCTATACCCAACCATGACCGAATGTGTCCCCAAACTGCTGCAAAGATCGGACATGAAATAAACAAATGTTGAATTGTCTCAACCTCGCCGCATCCCGCCACACAATGTTGATTGCCATGACGAATGACCTGATATTTTAATATTTGAATTTACTCATATTTATTTATTATGTGTTATTTGTATTGAAAGTTAAGTGTAATTTTGGAAAGAGAAAAAATATCAATACAAATAACACAGGCGTCTTATGGAGTGATACGTATCAATGTGATATTTTAATGAATGAATGTAAACTGTTGTTAATGTGGTATAAGTCATTACCTCTGATTAATTATTTGTATTTTAATTTAATATCTAGTTTAACTTACCTTATCTTATCTTGTGAAACTGATGTTAATGTTTTGTTTTTAATTTTTTGCAGTGGCGGAACAATTTAAAATGCATCAACAATGAGAAGAAGATTGATACGATGCATGATGACGATATCAGGCCTATCATGAACACACGGTGGCGGCGTGATGCACTGGGAGTCACCGGTCTTTCTTGGTTTCAGGATACCAACTACAGATAGATTGACCACAACCTGATTTATGCATTTGCTGAGAGGTAACACGAAGATACTTCGAGCTTCCACCTACTGTTTGGGAAGATGACAGTTGATAAGTGTCAAAAAGGAGTTAAATAGACTGTATATTTCAGGCACTTTGATTACTTGGTTTGCAAGTTATCTTGCGAAAAGCTCACAAATACTGAAGAATCATTCAATTATGCTTTTCACATCTA
>Ga0228711_1004989_pt1 | contig 20261 bp, 13 predicted proteins | sample MedpolnodulmetaG_2_FD_177996 | JGI IMG/M metagenome (GOLD analysis project Ga0228711, IMG submission 177996) | Root nodule microbial communities from Medicago polymorpha collected in Santa Monica, California, United States - brown nodules | ecosystem: Host-associated > Plants > Roots > Nodule... | reverse complement strand
AAAAGAAAAAAGTGCAAATGTGACATATTTTTATGAGATGGAGTGACAAATAAATTAGAAACAAGGTAATCATAAATCAATTTCATAGAGTAAGGTTTTAGAAAAATCTATTGCATGATACAATTAATATTAAGACAAAATTCTTTAAAAAAATATCCATATTATGGAGAAGTTACAAATGCGGTCCTTTAACTTAATGTTAGGTAACACTTTGATCATTTTTCATGCATTTTTTGTCCTTTTGATCCATTTGCATAAGAATTTTTAAGCTTCAAATATAAGATTCATATGCAAACATGGGCGAAAGAACGTACATTTATAGACCAAGAGGTCACAAGGAAATAAAATCATAGATTTGAAAATTCATATGCAAAACAATCAAAAAAGAAAAAATTACGTGAAAAAATAAAGATAAAAGACTAAAATGTTACATGAAATTATGTTAAGAGATCATGAATATAATTTTTTTATTTGGATCAGGAAAAATATTGTAGTTTTTTTTATTATCAAACTCGAATCAATCTATCTATCTACTAACATCTCATTTATTTTTAGGTGTAGTGAACTTTATGGATGCATTTGATCTGACAACTGAAGTTGTGCAGAGTTTGATTTATAAAATTGTTTCAGGGACAGAACAAACTAGAGAGACAAGACAGAAGTTGGAATTATTGTCCCTCATTAAACAACAACACAACTTTTTGCTCCACGTACAAGTTGTCTAAAATACCAAAACAGACTTTTATCCACAAAAAATTGTATAAGACCAAAATTTAGTCAATGCCATAAAAGTTTGGCATGTGTTATTCTGTCTTGTGTTGTTGTGTCTAGTACTTATTATTTAGCAGATCAAACACATTTTATATTATACAAGTGTTTATATCATCGGATAAAACTTATAAATAAGAAATAAGTAAATTCTTTTTATGAAAAATAATAAGTAAATCATAAATCAACCTCATATAATGTTTGTTTACTTAGATTCTCTAAAAAATATTTGATACTGTTGATGGAGCAAAAATTATCAGCAACTTATAATGTTTGTTTATAGGCAAAAATTATCGCTAAAAGACAAATGACGTGGCCTACAAGTCAAACTGAGTATTTGTTTGGGATCTTCTCGGCTTATCCTTGAAATTATTTTTTATTATGTCAATAATAATCTATTTAGTTGCCTCTGCTTGCCCATTATCCTGACCGTAATAATGGGAATATTGTATGAGCTTTATGTAGAACTCCTTCATGAAGGCCATCCTATATGTTGAACTCCTTCAAACACTTATATTCCCCACCCCCACGATCTGAACATGATCATGTTCATATGCCAAGTATGCAGGGGCGGGTGTGGCTGTTGCCACACCAGAATATTGCCCAATATTTTTATATATATATATATATATTAGACCGAAAAAACTAATGTATACCATATAATTCAATAATGTTACACAATTTAATGCATGGCTCAGCGGTAGATTATCCTTTAACAAAAGGCGCGTTCATGGTTCAACTCCAAGCATGGGATTCGAACCTGGGACATACAAGTGAAACAGATATGCCTTAACAAGTTTCTTTTATAATTTAGCTACACCAAACCACCATGTCTAGGTCCGCCCCTGCATATATGTAAGTATATAAGCCTCATAATTATCGCCTCGTATTCAATTTGTCTATTAGAGAACTTTGAATCTAGCTGACACTTGAATTTCCAAAATGCAATTCTCATCTTCTCCTACCCATTATCAAATCTTCGTGTAGATTCCAATGCAAGAGCTTGCATTGTTGTTGGACAATTGCTTTTCTCACATCCATTGTTTCCTAAAAACACATGGAAATGACCAAAAAACCCCAACGGTAGTTAACTACTGTTGAATTTTTTGGTCATTTTCATGTGTGTTCTAGGAAACAATGGATGTGAAAACAACCATTGTCATGTTGTTGCCACTATCCACCGGTGAGGGTTTGTAGAAAACCCATCTTACTTTGGGCTCATTTAGTGGTGGATATTATTTTCTAAGACACTTTCTTTTCTCATCTTATGAATTTCTTACATGCTTTATGAATTTCGGATTTTATAATCTGAATAGAGTGCCTAAGAAGAGAATAGGGTGGAAATTTTTTTGTCAATTTTTAAAGTGGGATCGGAGATTGATTATGAAAATATAAAGCAAAATAGATACAAATTAAGATAACAAGAATACTTTTCCTAGGTTAAGAGTGTATAAGTGCACACCCTTAAGCGTGAATAGCTCCACCTGCTTGTAGGAATGAATCTTGTTTGACAAGGAGAAATACTATCTGGAAAATGAGGATTCCAATGGTTCACGATCCCCTTGGTGAGAACACTCATACATCAATAATAATTTACTAAAATAAAGTAGCTATAGAAAATTGGACTGTTTTCTCTATCTTTCTGATGATATTCCAAAATGACTGCGCCATGTTAATGACAAATCAATATCCATAATCAGTATTACTCCTACAATAATTTCCGTATAGCCAAAAGGATAGCAACTCCAACTGCATAAGTGGCCAGTCAAGCCAAATTATAAAGTGAAAGACAACTTAACTTTTGTCCCAATATCTCCTCATACTAAAGTCACAAATACTTATTCCAAAAAAAAAGTCAGAAAATACTAGCCGCACTCAATAAGGCCTACCAAAAAGAAGAAACTCATAAGCAAATCTACTGTGCAACCTGTGAATCTGCATGGAAAAAAAAATGGATAGTCAAAGAGTAGCATAATAAACAAAGTGAAATAAAGGAGAAGCAGGAAATTTGCAAGAGCCTTTAGCAAAATCAACATTTAAACTAAAGTCTCATTCTTGAAAACTCACTACAAATTATTGAAGTATTTCCGCAACTAAAGATAGCACTTTTCTATCAAAACTCATGGTATGAATCCATTACAGGTTGTACTTGCAGAACTATATTCATAAAAAATGGGGAAATAGCTCAAAACACATTGCATATCCTTTATCTAATCAACTCTGACTACAAGTGTCATTGTCTTTTTGTTACAGCGAATAATCCTATCTATAATCAGTTAATCACACAATTCAGAAGTCATATTATATCTTCGTAATGACAAACCGTCTAGACATAGGTCACAGACAGTCTCCACATGAATTGTAATATCTCTTTGGTACATCAAACGAAACACCTATAGAAATGCTATATTCCCTTTCCGCATGAGATGCATTATCTCTTCGTTGCAGTGTAAGATGTTTGTTCATAGAATACATTTTCTTCTCAACTTTTCATAATTCCAATCAATGTTGTGAGAATTTGATCTCGTGCAACACTTTCTCAAAATAATCATACAATCCACATCATTGTAGAAAGATTATACAACAAAATTATTATTGATTGTAGTCATAATTAAAACTATTCGCTCTATATATTATTTTCTATTGTTGATACAGTTTCCTTGGTTTCTTATTTTCCTTTATTTTGAGATATTCTCTCTTGTATCTATATTTGTTTTGTAATGTACATCTCTTGTGTAATGCAAGTTATTCTTTCTAAACTATTCAACTTGGAATTTACAGCAAGATTTGAAATCCTAGCTCTTGGTCTTTTTGGTTCAGCTGCAATAGTCAATAAGGCTAGCACTAGTTTATTTTTCAATTTAGTTGTTTCGAAGTGTCCAAGAGAAAAGCCCTGTTTTCCAAGAGACATGCTTGGCTGGTTGAAAATCATTCAATAATATTCTGTTTGTAACCTCTATTGACTGATGAGAAGAATAACCCGGTAGATTGTACCTTTTTCACATTTCAGTGAAACGGCGCCTTCCAAGATAGTAATAGAGTATGCGGCTAGTAAACAAGCACCAATTGTTGCCAGGACCACAAAAGTTTTCTTACACCACCTAATAAGAAATTTTAGTCAATAAAAACTCTTGTAGACCAAAACACACAAAACCAACTATAAAGTAAAGCAACCTTGCAGAATCCACGAAATTTGCAATGTGTTCATCAATCGTTCTGCGAGAGACGTAAAATGGCCCTTCAAGAGGTCGCTGAATTCGAACAGTCCCATCATCATCTTTAGAGGCCTGATCATAAAAATTTAAAAACTATTCTTGTAAAAAAAAGGGGGGGTTTGAAACATCAAATAATTAGTATTTACCAGAGTTGATAAAATGTAAATAGAAAGAAAAACGCAAGAAAAATAGAAAATGCAGCCTTTCTTTTGAACCAAAACGTCTATTATAGTATCATTTTCATATGCTGTAACTGTAATGCATTTCAGTTTTTAGAAATAGCAATGGTACCATCCGAGTTTGAATAATCATAATGGGGAGTTTATTTAATTACGCTTTTCAAATGATCAAATTTACAAGAAGCTTTTTCTATCTAAAATATCAACCGTGGATATAAATTCAAACTTGTTATATTGCACCATTAGCAATCTACTTTGCAACACTTCAAATACCAATTATCATAAAATTATGTAATGTATAGAGAGTAAATCTAATTATATTCTTGAGAGTAATTAAGTTACCTCACCAACAACATTCAAGGAAGTTCCAACCAGAAGAACCCGTTCAATTCTGTTGAGTCCAAGGATCTGAAAAGGAAACAGCATCATTCTTGTCAAAAAAGGAATCAGCATGATTGTTGTCATAAAAGGGATCAGCATAATTGCATGTCTTTTTGTGCTCAATAGCACACTCGCATTTCTCTTTTCGCTCAACCTTTTTAAGATAATGCTGCTCTACCTAAAAAGAAATTTAGAAAACAGGTGTAGTATTAGTTGCAAAGGGCTAAAATGAGATAGCAATATTATTCATGCTCGTCAGGAATTGAAGTCTACATACGCTTCCGTCAACTATTACACCACTTAAACCACTAATCTCGCACTTCATTGGGGCTTCAGATCAACTTTGCAAGAAATTGAAACAACTAAGGATAATTTTTCTGCATCCAACAGTTGTGCTGAAAAGTGAAAAATCCCAGGCATCATCAGAAACCACAGCAGCCCAAATTGCAACATGAATAATCAAGTAGTAAGATAATGAAAGTGCGGCTAAGTTTGAGTCCCTTAAAAAAGAAACATACATACCTGGTCTTTCAACTGATTGACCCGGGTAACAGATTTAAGAATTTCCGCATCCCTGTACAAAAATAACAACGATTATTATCAAAAAGAAGAAAACATAATATTAATTAGATGGAATGGCAGAAAGTAACAGATTGTGTATGAGATACATACTTGTCACTGGTTCTGGCGGAGACGTAAGCAAGAGCAGCAGCGAAGCAAGTAATGCTACGAACAACAAGTAAAGGCTCCATCAAAACCTAATTCACTACAGTAAGATCAAACCTAATTAACTCACAGTTAAGAGACTATTAGCACTAGATTTCGTGTCACGCAAGAGAGTCTAATCGTGAAGGTTAATCCATTTTCACAAAATAAAAAATAAGTAAAAAATGGGTTTTTAGGGCCCATTTGTTTTAACTTTTTTTAAATAGATTTCTATAGTGTAATTTCTTTTTGCTATAATTTTTTAACAAAGAAATTTTTATGGAATGTTTCGAATTAAAAATTCGTTTGGATAGTTTATCTTAAAATATAATTCTAAGTATTTCATCATTTTGGTATAATTTTTTTTTATACTAAAATTTTGAAAAGATCTCTAAAAAAAAGCTATTTTAAATAACTTTTCATAAAAATTATTTTTGAAAGATGTCACTTTAAAAAAATATGTGATTTTTACTATGTAAAATCTCTAACAATGAATATTTAAATTGGTGAATGTCAAAATCTCATTTTTAACTTATGACAAATGAGTTTGAAATAATATTTACTACTTTTGAGTAAATTTTAAAAAAAATCCATTTTTACAAATACAAAGAAAAATTCATTTTTTAAATTTATAACAAACATGCAATATTTGTGTTTATGTCACTTGGGTAATCTTAACTTAATAACTAAAAGCAGTAGTTCTTTCCAAAAAAATAAAGAACTAAACACAGTAGTTACTGGCTTTGGAAATAATAAATAATTTTTAAATTTTTAAAAAAAAGTTAAATTTATCACTTTTCACCACATTCTAACACAATATTTATGTGTTTATTTGGTAAAAAGAAATTTGTGTGTTTATGTCACCAGGGAGATCTTAATAATTCGTACGCACTAGATAAACCCTAATAAGTTATTTCATCTAACTCATACCAATATACCATGTCTCTCTTTTGCAATATTTACTTCTCTCTTTATAGTAACGAACAAAGTTGTAATTAATTTCCCCTAAAAAGTTCTAATTAATTTTTTCCACTCATTTACCATTATTTGTTGTATATAATTTAACTATTCCACTAATCATTTTAGCATATGGAATTCTTTTTATGATTTAAATCAACATACTAATCATTTTCCTAAAATTACACACACTTCAAATGAGACATTTATAATATAACGGATGGGCTTCAAAAAAAAATGACGGGAGGAGTATAAATAAGTAAAGAGATTTACTTTTCTCGCCCTATATCTTTCCTCGCGCACCTTATTTTTTTTTCAAAAATACCCTTTGTCCGGATTATATAATCCGAACTAATTTCGGAATAATAATTTTGGATTTATTTGTGGTCTTTCAACGCATTCTCCAAATGTTGTCATTCCTCAGTCCCTTTCAGCACCAGACCACTTCTCATCACAACATAGATGTGGTCTCTGATGCGGCTCATCCTTCCGCTAAGCTGTAAGTACCAAAGGTCTCCATCCTCCTGAGCAGCTCGCGCATCAAGGACCTTACGCTCCGGTGGCCTCGGCACCGGTACCGGCATGTCAAGAAGAACCATGCGTGGATGGGAATGGCGATAAAACCAATCTATGTATCCATCTACTGCCTCCACATCATGAACTGCACGCTCTCCCAACTGCTGAGGTGTCAACGCATAATCAAGTGCACGCCGAAAGCGGTTTGTGATCTCCGCCAAATTAACATCAGGAGGTGCACTCTCAACGGATGTCTCGGTATGGTCTGAACCCTCCCAAACTGACGAAGCATCCTCTCCCGCAGATATCTCACCGTGCGGTCTCCGTATCTCAGCCATCCAGAGTAAAGGCTGACCTGCTCAAACTGACGTGCCGCACGGTGGTCTCCATATGGGGCCATGAGAACCCTCGTCAAATCCAGCGCATCCAGATGGTTTCTGTAGTTATCCACTGTGCCTAAATCAGACAGTGGTAAAAAAAGCATCGCGGGTGGATCCCGATTCTCTATATATCCTGCCCATACATCATTGCTTCCCATACCTGGGAAGTGCTGAAACACCCAAGTCTTCACCAAAGACAACCACATGTAAATATACAAACCATAAACACTTTCATTTAAAAACATAAAACATAATTTTTATTTTATACCTGCAACAAAGCCACCTGACTGCAGTTCCAACGTGTAGCATTGTTGAGCTCCCTATACAAGTGAGCTAGTGTCGTAGCTCCCCATGAATAACCAGCAACAAGATCAAGGTCTCTGAAGTGCCTTAGGTAAACAACATCCACAGCCCACTGGCTCTTGTCAGTGAAGATCGTGATCCCCACCAAGTATAGCAAATATATGCAGACACACTGGTCCCGCAGCATCCGCACCTCCTCAGTCACACCATACTCGATCACCAAATCCCTCTGCTCCTTCAAACGCTCCTTGAAAATCCTCTCCAAGTAGCCAAATTGGCAATGTGCACCTTTGGTCTTTTCGACCTCTTTAAGAGCATCACCCAGATCAGACCCCAAGTACGTCACCATCCATTCCACCGCCTCGTCCCGTGATATGGACCCGTGGGATAGGAACACGTCGTCAATGGGGAGATGCAGCAAACAGGCCACATCATCAAGTGTGACTGTCATCTCCCCAAACGGAAGGTGGAAGCTGGAAGTCTCCTCGTGCCACCTCTCCACAAAGGCACAAATCAGACCATGGTCAATCAGGCTGTAGCTGGTATCTTGAAGCCAACCAAGGCTGGTGCCCTGCAATTTGTTCTGCCACCACTGTGCAGCCATGATAGGGATGGTTTCTTTATGATGCATCTCCCTGATGACAGTCCGTCATATCATATTTTTAGTGTCATTTTAATTAAGTTTTTGGTCTAATTATATTAGTTTAGTACTTAATTTAGAGTCATTTTAAATAAATTGTAGTTTTTGATTTATTGAGTCAAGTAGTATATTTTTACCAATTGTTACTATTCTTCAATGGCCACATGACCTAATAAGAGAAAGGAAGAAATTGCATGCTTTCGAGGCTAAAGAGAATAACAAGAAACATGTCCTTGTGTGGTGACTCATTGGATAAAATGAAAGAAGTTGGTTTGCACCAAGCTGGTCTTTTAATTAAAGGAGGTGTGAATAGAAAGTAATACAAGTGGCCAAAGAAAAAAACAACGTGGGCTGTTATGAGAAGAATGAAAGGTAAGTTAGGTTTCCAAAAGGGGGAAGATATAAAACAAGCCATCATGGAATAGAATAGGATTCACGCTTTGGGGGCGTACCCGACGGATTCACTCTTTTCCGTTGTTGATGCATTTTAATTTTCCACACCATTGTAAATAATTAAAAACAATACGTAGACATTAGTTTACACTCATGGCTTCACAAACAGATTTAACAGTACATAAACATGCAGTATCACAAATATCAACATCATTTTCACACAGATTAACATTAATAAAGTAAGTTTAAAGTGAGTTTAACATCAATAAATTCCTCGCCCTCAGACGCCTTTCTGGCCACGTGCACATGGTACTTCCACAGCAGGCCAGTCTCGTGTGGGCCACCGGGATAGTCATCTAGTGGCTCAGGGTCCACCACCTTCTCCTTCTTCTTTCGCCTTCGCCATGGCTCGACATCTTCCATTTCCTCGTCCATAGCCTGAAGCTCCTCCTCAAGCTCTTGCTCCTCCATATGTTGCAACTCCAAATCAGGCTGCTCTTGCTGCAAGTCCATATACTCTTGTTGCTCCGGTTGATGCTCGACATCAGGCTCGACATCAGCACGACGTCCTTTGACACCACCCCGACGCCTCGGAACAACACATTCCTCCTCCATCCGTCGGGTACGCTCCCTCCTATGGGAAGCATGCCCTGCCTCCCTTACGCACCGAGTAAAGGATGAAGTTTATGTAACTTGTAAATTAGGGTAATCAAACATCACAATCAAATAGCACAAAACAGAAGAAAAAAAAACATTCTGGGTTTGTCTGGATTTCAAAATCCGGACAGCAACAATCTAGTTCGGAAAACGAAATCCGGATTGCACCCGACCAGAACTCCAAAAAAAAAATCAACCAAATTAACCATGCATGTGTACAGAAATCGAACTTACCTTCCATGATGTTTGACAAGGGTTGAAATGCGGTTCTTTTGAGCAACAAAACTCCAAATTTGGACAAGATTTGTGGTGTTCGGAATTTGGGATAATGTAGAGAGAGAGAGAGAGAGAGAGAGAGAATGGTGAAAGTGAAACTGTAAAAATGGGGGGTGAAGTTCCTTTTATACTTCGCAAGTGTCCGAAAAACATAATCCGGAATGCATATAGGTGTTTCCGGAATATATAATTCGAATGGCATGTAGGTAATTTGTGCAGAGCGCGCGAGAAGGCCATTGGGTGGGAAAAATAAATCTCATAAGTAAATCCTATTTGGATCTCATAAGTTAGGGTTAATGTAGTTGTTGATTATCAATGGGGTTTAACACAAGTGATTGGTGCTTAAGATGTGGGAGTGGTGTAAACTTCGAGATATCAACCTCGATTCCTACTAATAGAAAAAGTAGTTATAGATTGGAAATCACAAGGTTTGACTTAAGTAAGTTCGACACATTCTAAAAATATTCTTATAAATAGGACCGGAGGGAGTATAAAGAAACAGTTTACTCGATTTAGTGTTTATTTTCCATTATTAAAATGCCGGGACTAGCTAAACTTATAGTCCCTCTAGTTAGATGATATATTTGTTTGCTCTTGAATAGACAGAACTTGATAGTTTGTCGTCGAAGAGGTTGCTTCATATTTGGCTATAAGAAATTTGAACTCTGAGTCGTCATTTGTATGCTTCTGAATACCATTAGCTACACTTTTGCAGTCTAGCTTAAATATCATGCTCCTCAAGCCAAGGTTGTAAATCCTTTGAAGAGCTAGATGCAAACGCCAGGCCTCTCGCTCGCGAAATAGTAACATGGGTGGGATCCAATCAGTTTGAGCTAGAGGAAATCTGCCATTTCAAACCTTATGCACCTACCAAAACCAGTAAATGATCTTCAAAAAATGCTGCATCAAGGTTACATTTGAAACTTCCTGATAGCAGCTTGTGCAAGACTATATTGAGACTTGAGGTGCATAGATATCAACATTACAGCCTACTCTTTCATGCTAATAGTTTCCCAATCTGCTAAGACAGTCTTCGCACACTGAAAAACCGCTAATTTAGATCCCAAAACCGAGTATTGTGCCTTTTCCACAAACTCCAAATCATCATTCGAAATACTTCTTGTTATCCTTGCTAAGAGATACACAAACTTTGAAGAAAAATCTTCGAAGCTGATTGCTCTTTCCAAGCAAGTAAGAAGTCCAACATGTGTACTTCTTCCCAACGTTGTCTGCTGTACCAACATAGCACAAAGGCATGAAAGTTATTTCCAATCGATCTATAACAAACTATACACTCATGTTGACAGTTAACACCCCGCGAAGGCATAGACCAACGCATATGAAGACTGTCTGGACACCTGCCAAAGGCAGACATTAATTTTTGTTTTGCTGGCATAAAGTTGATCCCCGAAGTACTAAAACAGCAATTACAAGGTTGATTTTCCACTCCCTTATTTTTGTGGTAGAGCGATAACCTCATAGATTACTGCTAGTTCTGATAAAAATTAGAGACAATGGCATACAGCATACCTCAGTGCAATTCCTAGTGTTTACATTTTACATGATGTCTTCTTTCAGGGTAAATCGCTAAATCACGCTTATTCAGTTTATTATTAGTATGAGCCATATCAAAACTTATGTTTCTGCAGGTATCTCATCATTTAACTATGCACATTTAATGAATATGACTTTTGCCAAATATGATTACATGAGATGAAATCTGTTGCAGTGATAATCTATGCTAAGATATGTAACCTTTATGAAGAAAGGGAAAACCTGGTAACATTTTCACTAAACCAGTCAGTTCATTCATTGCAACACTCTACCTTAGACTTTACAATTTATCTTACCGCTAAAGCCAAGCAAATGCTTACATTACTTGCTTGGACAATTAAAACTACCTAATAAGTAATAATCATACCATAGTGATGATCAAGCCAAACATCAAAGCTTAAGTGAAGGTACGGTTGTTTTGAAACCTGGCTATCACTTCAGCAGCCATCGGGCTGAACATCCAACAAATCAGATACAACGGTTATCGCATGAATGTTCAAACTGCATGCAATCGTCTCTTCAGAGATAATACTCAAGCAAGCCTTAGCACTGCCACTACTAGCAACGCTGCAGCTCTAAAGTAAACTTCTTTTAGACTCTTATCCACCTTTTGAATCATTTCCTCATCTTTCAATCCCATCTTTCCAGCATTCTTGCTTATGCTAACAATTGTATCCCTCAGCTTATTTACTCCCCAAGAAAGCCAAATAAGCCCAAAACCCAACCCTGTGTTGAAGACCTTAGACGCACAAAAGGGGACCCTTCCGCAAGCTAGTTTGCAGATCACAGATAGCACGACAGCAAGGCCAGTACCAGCAATGCCAGCAGAGAATTGTGTAAGGAGCTCGGGAAGCTCCGGACCTGATTTCTTCAGTGAAAGAATTGCTGTTTCCCGATGACGCCTCTTATCAGCCATCAAGAACAGAAGGCTCTCACATGCATGAATGTAGTTCTTCTTGAACAGATCCCTCTCCCTGGTTACTTTATTTTTCTTTTTTCGTGATGGCTTGGCTTTGACTTTCTTCGGACTGTCAAGCAAGAGAAATACATTAAATATTAATATATTTCTTGAACAAATACTGTGATCACTGTATGGCAGCTGAGACTATCAACAATGGCAACAGAAACAGTTAACATAAATGAAACCAATAATACAGCCCAAAAATCAAACATGATTCCCTCATCTGATGATTATTTCTCTTAAAATTTGAGCTAGGCCTAACTCAATCCACATCATATGAAGGAAACAAAATGCATAAAATTAAAGTCGGTTATAAAATTAAACCATTTTTAGATTAAAAACTCTCAGACCAATGATTCATTTGTTTTACAGAGAATAGAATGATTATGAACAGTTTTTTGAATAAAAATGACTTCCTATAACAGCATATTTGCGTATGTCAAATTCAGGAGGAAGCCAATTGTCATGGAAAACATATTCTGCCTACCTTTTTAAAGGAACGGTCAGTGTAGATTGAATATCCAATGTGGGGGAAATACTTCTGGCCTCTACTTCATTTATATTCAGCCTGTCCATGTAGATTTTCAGCAAAAGTCAGTTGATTGGTACATAACTAACAAAAATAGAATATTGAATATGGAGAATCAGATAGTATGTGTATTATCTATAACTGAAGCACGTATGCGTAACTTCGAAGACTGAAGCACGTATGCGTAACTTCAAAGGTTTGTCGGAAAATTAGTTCAGGCAGGGACTTACTATGCAAGAACAAGGCAAGCCATTGATTTTTACTACTTTAACTTATAGTAGTTAAACTTATCATATATGCATCCTGATTTTTGTATTTGTTGCCGAGTTAGATAAAATTATTCGATAAATTAATATAAAAATTCAAATAAGAAAATAAGAGTCACATGCATATGGAGGGATCAGGAGAAAAAAGAAGTCTGTTGTCCCAATGATTAAATTTACAGCTATCTTAAATGAGAGTATCGCAATGACCCAAACTAACACAGCACTCCTGGCAAGACAGGAGTAACACGAGCTAGTCATTTTTCAAAGTGACCAAAATATGTACGACAAATTTATTAGATCATGCACTGTAGCCCACTGTTCGCAGACTTATGGATACCATTCTTTAACTACTTGTCATGAATGCAATACAGTAGAGTCAGCAATGTTAAAGCTTTATCATGCAGGTTGTAAAGCCTCCAGTATCAAACAATACACTTGAAAACAAACACATTTAAAAATGCATTTTTGGCCAAGTTTTTAAATTTGATGTTAAAAATATAATTAAATCCTTGGCCAAGTGTTTAAATTTGATGTTATATTTATAATTAAATCCGGTGTTGATCAATAGATTAACAGTCATAACTTAACAAAGAAGTCCCTGATTATTCTTTTCTATTGTGCCAAAGTAACTCAAAGTAACCCAAACAGATGGATTTCATGTGATTAATTGAATTTAAACGGTTCCACATATGTACATACCTACTGAAGTGTGGAACAAGCATAGACTGTTTTTCACCATTATGTGTGCGTTTTGATAAGTATGACTCAGCAACTATAGCAAGAAAATCTTTCATCTCAATTTCTGTACCCATAAACGTGACTTGACCATTTAGATGAACAGTAATTTTTGAACTAAGGGCTGAATCTTGAAAAAAATCAAGCAAAGGCTTCGAGATGTAGAAAGTCCTATTTGGGTAGATGAGAGGATGCAATGATATTTGAGGTATATTTGTCCCTGAAAGTTGCAAACCCATCAAGTCAGCCAACAAAGCCTTACGAACACCATCTACACGTGCTTCAGCAGTCTCAGATGTGATACACTGCAAAGTTTTATCATGCTCGGTGCATTGATCAACGACGCCAAAGCTGAAAAGTACAGTGCTTGGACAAGTTGCTGCAACCAAAAGATAAGTGACATTACTTAGAGTAAGACACATAAGATAAGTTACATTACTTAATATTGAAACAAAAGATTTAGAAACATAAGTCATCATCTTAGAAAATCCTCTACATATCACCGGCACCATGACTGATATAGTAATATTCTTAAGAGTAATTCAATTCGAGCATTCTACTAATATATGGAAAGAAAACAAATAAACTAAGAATATCAACAATGTAATACACAAATTCAATAAACTGGCTACACACCTTGTACATCAACAACCATTGGCTTTAGAGCTGACAAATCAAAATCAACAAACTGATTTGAATTGAACCACTCTTTCGATGTGGTCATTCTTGATTCCTCAAATGAATTTAACTTCAGATTAGGACACTGATATCTAACAATATCTGGTTTTGGTGCATAACAAGGCACCAATTGTTGACAACCCTATCATCATAAACAAAAAATTCAATCAAAATTGAAACAAAAAATACTTGAGTGATAACAAAAAAATCATAAACGATACTAATAATTTCACCTTCATGGCATATTCTTGAGAAGGGAATCCATGAGAAGCCATCAAGCAAAGTTTCTGAATCATCATCGTTTTTTATTTTTTGAGAGAGAATTTTGGTTTTATAAACCAAAACTCCCCTCCTTTAATGGCTCTATCAAAAACACGAGTTATCTTTTTTGTTTGAACCTTTTAAACGCAAAGTTTTTTTTTGGGTGGTGACGAAAATATTGAAAATAAATTCAAAAAAATTAGTTTTTGTTTTTGTGAGATCCTTTAATTAATGCGGAAAAATCTGAAAATGTAGGAATCAACGAGTTGTGGTGATGTGAAAAATCCAGGTTGGATTCTAGTAAACGACAAGAATGAGGGTCTTGGACTTATTAGGTCTTAGTTTATTTCAACCGTTGGATTGTGATATTTGGTATATGTATGTATCTTGAGCGTTGGTATGATCACGAAGTTAATTGAGTTTGTGGGTGTGCTTGGCCTACATGTCATAGTTACCTACCCTACTAACTCTTGTTATTATGGTATCTTACCTAAATAATGATGTTTTTATTTGGTGTACACAAAATAATGACTTGTTTGAGACAATTTATTTTCACAAATAGGTCAATTATAATGGGTTGGAGGAAGTTATATCATTGTTTATGATTTATTGACGATATAAAAAAAATTATACGATAGTGTATCAAAATAAAACTTATTCTACCATAAAATAAATAAACTTAAATAATAATGTAAAATAAATAATTATAAAGTAATGTCCCTTCTGATTTTCATTTCTCTTTTTACTATCTACAAATGTATCAACTACAGCATTCCACTAAATTTTTCATTTAATTACACTACCAAAAAAAATTATCATTTAATTGACAAAAGTAACAAACATGTTATCTCCATCTTTTTAAATCAAGCCGCCAAGCATAGCACCACATTGTTACAATGTATGGCAAATATGCATGTCTACAAATCGGTCAAGACAAGGATCTCAAATGGGATGCAGGGTGGGCAACATGTTATTGGTTATGGCATTGGATGAATTTGAGACTGCATGAGCATAGCATGATCCAAGCTTCATTAGCCCCTTTAAACCTTGGAGGCGTGTGGTTGAGCTGCTGCAAATTTACAATCATGCTGCAATGTTTGACGAGCTTCGAAAGGAAGTGCGGAAAGGTTGTGTGAAAATTTGTTGGTCACCACCTCCTTTTGGTTGGAAAATCAATTGTTGTGCATATATCTTCACTCGTGTGGGGTGTAGCATCACTACAGATACCTTAGTCCATTGTGGTGCAGGTTTTAGTTGATTTTTGGGGTGTTTCCTTCCCAAAAAAAGTGTATGTCTGCTACATTTTAATTAGATAGTTTTCTCTGAGCTATCACAAGAAATTTATAGAACCCTCCTAACCGTTTTAGGATTCAATTTGGATCAAGAACTGCAATTACATTGCATTCGCATCATCAATAATCCATGCTAAATTACTCTTTTTTTTTAAATCATTTGAGATAGTCAAACTATCTAAGCTAAGGCAAGTAACATTTTCAAGATATGATTTGAAGCGAATAAAATAGATTAAAGTGAATTAAGAATGTTTACACTTTGAGGAACTCTGGTCTACACGGAACAAATGAGTTTATGAACGTATTGATCTCAAAGCTAAGCCAAGCCACATTAAAAAGGTTTGTCAGATACGAACATTTACAAAATCAACATCAATGCCAGTCTACTATACCTCCGAGTGTGGTGGATCCCACCCCTTCCCACGCTTCACTGGCCCCCAATTCCTCATTATCAACACCTTCCATGTCGTAGTCCCACCAGCCGCGACCATTTGCATCTGCTAGTAAAAAATATTAAGAGTAATGATGAAAATTTTCAAATGCACCCTCTATAACAAAATATATGTATAGATGTAAATCATACAGTGATTGTAAGGTTTTTGCTTTATGCCATTGGAGTCATTTTCCGTCCGCTTTTTTGGCTTCAACCTTGATTCACCTCCAAGAACTACCACATGCTTTCGAACAGTTTGGTTCTCATGTCTACCTATTAACATATAGAACAAAAAGGATCCAGAGAATAAACAAAAAATTATGATCCAGAGTTCAAGAAGTATTTGATTGTTCAATTTAAAATCTTTTACTCATCTTTATGTTGGCAGTCTTTTAAAGAGCTGCAAGAAGAGAAAGGTACTGTATCTGTTATCACGTTCTTACTTTTTCTGTCATTCAATCTCAAACCTCAGTATAAGATGACTTCATGGATATCTTTTAATGCATTCGATCACATTCACATCAACTATCTGATATGTTTGAAAACTAGTATAATTTAATACTTAAGCTCAAAATCATGCCAAGAAACAAGTTTGAAATCCGATACTATAGTTCTTGGTGTCTTAACCTCAAAATCTAAAATCTATAAACTTATGATTTGCCTATCATATTGGTTTGACCACAAATAATCCATTCCGATAGGTTGTTGAGTCACAACACTTGCTAGCTACAGAAAAATAGGTGTTTGAGCATTAGACAACTCCATATCAACTTCTCAGCCACAATCACTATACAGTTGTCCTGTTCCAGTACAAGACTAACACTTGTTACCAAACACAAAAATCAGGCTGAACAAAGTCAATCTAAAAGGATGCTATGTAGTGAAGCTCGGATAGGAAATGTGAAGGAAGGTTTGGGTCAATTGAATCCAAAGGGAGGTGATGGGCCTAATTTGTGGAGAAATTACTATAGGAAGAGGTTCAAATTGAATAAGTATGCTGAGCCCGCCGGGTGAAGGAGGGAAATGAAGCGGAAGTTAGTTATAAAGAGTGAGAAATTGTAGGTTATGATGAAGTCTGTTATGGTGGGATAAAGAGGAAAGGGCAAGTAGACTCGTTGCTATCAGAACTTTATTTTCTTCTACCAATGTAATTTGTTTGGTTCATCAATACAAATTACTGTTTGTCCAATATTCACATTCTACAACATATTAAGTTTCCTAAAGAAGCATATGAAAAATAGGGGCAAAGGATAAAATCAGAGATGTGATGCTACTTGAACTTCCAAAAGAGACTTAAAAGCTGTTTTTCACAAGAATTTCTAGCAAGACAGACTGAAACACCGATCTTTCTAACAGATCAATAAATAAGGCAAAGAACCTCACATGCAGTCATTGGTCGAGAAAGTAAAAGGCAATGATACTTTAATTGGATTATTTGGCTTAATCACGGTTTCAACTTTCCAGTAAAAATAATAAATCATAAGAACCCCGGGATCAAATTCATTGGGATAGGAAAGCCAACCTTCAAATGGATTTTTCCTTTTCCTTGATTCTTGAACATCATCTGCCACTGAATTCTCTAACTCATCAACATCCACTGGAATAACAAAGTCGTTTTTTCCATCTTCTTCAGTATGCTTAAACATTTCCAAAATCACCTTATCATCTGCGGTTGCACCCTTTCTCTCTTCTTCAATTTGTTTGACATTTCCAACCTCATCACTTGTCGGTACCCTCAAACCCAGAGGAGATGCAAAAGGCGTGGATTTACCCTATTAAAAATACATGAGAAAACTTCACCAGAAGAAGAAAAAAAACATGTGCTTTTGAATTGAAACAAGGAATAAATCCACACTTCCTTTAACAAATTATTAGATAACACAATTTCAGATTTAACAAAATATTAGATAACACAATTTCAGAAACAACACTAACTAAGCACTTGTTTATCATTCAATATGTCCACATATAAGGCCTGTTTGGATTAACTTATTTCAGTTTATCTACTGGCATAAGCAGGTCTGAGATCGTTTGGGATAACTTACGAATATGGCTTATGACATGCCCATAAACTATCTAGGATAGTTATGAAAACAGCTTATAACTTATATGAAAACAATGTAACTTTATTTTATCTTTAGTTATATAAATAGCCTATACCTAAGCAATAATATGATAAACACTTATACTATAAGTGCTTAATTAAGTTATTTATACAGACATGGCCTAATCAGCCCAAAACCTTAAATACCTAAAATCCCCATTCTTAAGAGTTTTTTGTGCAAGTAAACCATCAAATTACTCTCTGACTTGGTATGAAGCTCTCGAACAGGTCCTTGCGATTATGAGTATTTCAAAAAGGTCCCTAACTCTATTAAACTATCGAGTCCCATTATTTAACTACTAACTATCAATTAGATCCCTATATTTTAATAACTTATTATCAATTCGGTCCTTATACTTAACCACTTGCTATTAATTTAGTCGCTGACATATTTCATAATGAGTAAAATTTGACGGAGACCTATTTGAGAGCGTCCTACTAACATGATAGTTTACTTATTCTGTATCATCTATAAGAGGAATAACTAACAAAATCTGTATATACATGTGATAACGGGTCAGCAATATCTACAAATTTTAAAAACAAAATTAAATCATACAAAAAAAAAATTACCGGAACTTTATGAGTAATTGGGGAAGATTTATGCAGTTTGCGGTCGAGGAAGTGTGAAAGCGATAAACGAGGAGACTCGTTCTTGGTGGAAGGTTGATTTCTGGTTCCAGCGAAAGAGAAAATATGATAATGAAATTGATGCAGTTATTGAGTTGAATGAAATGGAATATAGAGATTACTTACGAATTAGGTGGAAGAGTGCGAAAGGTTGAAGTAATTGATCGCTGTCCAAAAGCCCTAACAGGTGCGGCCTTTTTAGGTTTTGGTTTTGAGTTCATTGCGTTGAGTTGAGTCGGAATTGAGTTTGAGGGGAAGGAAATTCTAATTTTTGTTCTTATGTGTGAGTCACGCTCATCGCGGGAACGTGAAATTCAAAACTCAATTTCTATACGCGCCAAAATAATGGCTTTCTTTTGTTTTGATTAATAATAAACTAGACTCTAACCCGTGCATCGCACGAGTTTTTGTGGAATTTTATATATAAAATATTAAATTGGCTATATTATTAATTCTAGAGTTACATTTAAACTCAGAAACAATCAAACTAAGTGACAATTAAGAGTGGTCGACATGCACAATCTCAAAGAAGTAAATTAACAATATTTAGTTTGCATTAACAAAAATCAATATGAAAATCAACAAAAATGAATATGGAGTCTTGCCAAAACAAAGTAATGTTATAGTCTACTATAGTGATTTTTGCAAATAAAAAGTCAGAACAAAAAAACTTCATGTAATATAATATAGGAGAAATAAAGAGGCCGACAAAATTACAGGAAAAAGTGAAGTTTCTAATGAAAAAAATTTCACATGGATCAGTCAAATTATCTACAATTTTAAAGATGCAACTTTAATATCGTAACACGTAGTTAGGGTACACAAAAAAAAAAAAGAACTACTATCAATAAAGATACCGCTAATAATAAAAAATAACTGTTATGAGAGAGGAAATCGTTAGGGCGGTTGGGGCTTTAAAAAAATGTTTTAATCATGTATTTCATTTTTGGAAGCAACAATATTTCAATAAAAATAGAAGTGGCATAGTGGTTATAGTCATGTATTTCATTAAGATTACACACGTGCTAATGAACTAAACACGGTTTTGGAACAATGTATTTCAATCACAAACAACATCACAAATTACGTGAATGAACCATCAATGTATATTACCAAAAAATACATAATTGTCTCGTGTATTAAATATGAATTTGTTAGTCATGTACTTCAATCACAAGCAACAACATCAACTACATGCATAAACTGTTGGAACAAGGGTGTTTCACAAGTCACCTATTGAGTTTTGACAATAACAAGGTATTAAAAATAATCAATTGGATATGCTAAACAATTTGTTCAAGTGTGCAGGATCCATAAACAAAGTACTATTCTTAAAGATTCTGATTGAACGAGTTCAAGAGCAAAGGAATTTATTTGAAGCTTAAAGCATCTGAAGAACTGCCTCTGAAGTGCTGCGTCTGAAGTACTGCCTCTGAAGTGTTGCGTCT